>Ga0181349_1000239_pt1 | contig 23244 bp, 7 predicted proteins | sample Su13VDMM110SD_FD_130106 | JGI IMG/M metagenome (GOLD analysis project Ga0181349, IMG submission 130106) | Freshwater viral communities from Lake Michigan, USA - Su13.VD.MM110.S.D | ecosystem: Environmental > Aquatic > Freshwater > Lake | place: USA: Michigan | collected 2013-07-16 | reverse complement strand
TTCATCGAGCGATGTTGTGTACAAATTATTGTACTGATCGTAAAAAGAATATTTTGTAGTTAAATTATTGTAGGAAGTTTCCGACGTTGAAATAATAGTTTTGTTTGGAGTATATTCGTCAAACGTCTGAACAATTGAGTCAACAGTCTTTACTCTTTTTCTAATAAGATTTAGTTTTTTAATTTTTATATAATCATAGATTTTTGTATTATCATAAATGTCGGGAGTTTGTGATTGTTTTTTAAGATAAGAAATAATATCAAATACAAAAAAAGAAGAATATGTATTGCTACTCTGTTTAGAGGTATAAAGCTCCGACAGATAAGAAGTTCTATGTTCGAATTGCTTTCTTCTTATTTCATCAGTTATTTTTTTAGAATTTGGTTTTTCAATATTTGTTTTTGCTTGTCTTTCTAATTCTTCTATATCTCTACCATCAATAATTTTCTTGTTTGTTATTTTTACAACGTTTAATGGTTCGTTGGTTATACCAGAGCCAGATGCTTTTTGTTTTAAGAATTTTCCATTTGCACCTTTTATCGGAGTTCCAATAAAAATATTGCTAGTTTGATCAACAAGAATAAAAGAATCAGTGATTGTTTTCTTCTCGGCAATAACATTCTCTTTTGATACATAACCTTTGATCTCATAATCGCTTTTCATATTTAATTCAAAAGAATTAATAAGTTCATCCATATCAACATAAGAATAAGCAAAAACATCAAGATATTCTTTAATAGGATTCTTGGAAGTAAATCTTACTTGTTTTGTATGTTTATAAAATTTTGTTTTTGCTGTTGTATTTTCAAGAAATAAAACTTTATTATTATAAAAATCACTTAATTTAAATATCTTTTCTGTATAGTCAGATACATTTTTCAATGTGGTATAATCAACGGGAAAGTTATTTGTAGAAAGCTCATCCGTCAGATTTTTACTAAAACTTTGGATTACTTTGACGTAGACATAATCCATATAATTAATTTGATTTAAAATTGAGGATTGACCGGAGTTTTCGACATCAATAATTGATAGTGTTATATCTAGATAAAAGTTTTTATTATATAAATCTTTTGTAGAAGATGCACCATTAGTTTTTTGTATCTTTTTATTTTTAGAAATTCCAGTTGTTGTTACTTCACGACTACTATTGATGTGTGGATTTGATTCTGGTTCTGGATCTTGCGCTATTGATAATTTAATATTATCAATTTTAACATTTGGCAAACTTTTGCCAGCCAAGTTTTCTACACCGTCAAATAAAACTGCCATGTATTAAGTATACCCTATTGTAAGTTCTTTTGTTATAAAACGCATTTTTATTGTTGTTTATATCGAGACTTCACATTTTTCAATATCATCATCAGTAATATTGGACTGATAAATATTGATAGGTGATAGTTTGTTGACAATATCTTCGCAATTGAAATCATTATCAAGCAAATCATCAAGTTTTTTGATTCTTTCAACTGACTCACAAATTAGTTCTTCTGGGATCTCTTCGTCCACTAAAACGGTAAAATAATGTTCTAGAAATTCTGGTGTTTGTAGATTGTTTATTGTTATTGTGCCATCTTCGTTTTGGTACATAGTTTTTTCGAATGGAAGTGGAATAAGCTGTTCGTAGCTGGAAGAAATAGCGTCAGAGACACCATTATTGGAAATGGTTTCAACAAGGTACGGTATTATCTCAAAGTTTTCTTTCTCAAACTCTGCATTTTGTTCAGTTATTTGTAACAACAAATATTCTTCTGTAACTTGAAATACAGTTTCTGTTTCAGCAAACCCGTTTTGATATTTTGTTTTTGTAGTTGGAACACCTACATCTTCTATGTTGATTGGTTTAATCTTAAACTTTATTGTTGCATTCAGTTGTGGAATTTTTTGTCGGGAATAAGAACTAGAATATGCCGTTGTGACTGAACCCGATAATTCTCCATTCAAAAATACAACTGAATAAACTGGTGCTTCTTGATTACCGATTTCTGCATTTCCCAATGGAAGGGTTTGTGTATATGCTGTTTCTGCTGGATTTGCAAACGATAATACAGCAGAATCCGGTTCGTTCGCTATTCTTTTTCTATTCGTTTCAATATATGATTTCATAGCTGTTTCTCTGCTAGAAAAAACATATTGAGTTTTACAATATGGTGTCTCATCTTGAATTCTTGATTCAATGGACGTTATATTTTCGTTCGCTACATCAGAATATTTTGTATCATATAGGATGTTATTATCAAAAAAGTTATAGTAAACAGGCTTAAACTTTCCTAACGACAAAAGCTGTTTACCATACTGTGTAAGTTGCAAATCTAAAACTTCTTCTTTTTTATTGAAAAAAGTCATTTTTTATTTAATACCTTTTGATAATGTTGAAGCAAGAGTACTAATGGATTTATTTGTTTCAGTCGCAGAAGTAGATAAAGTTTCAGTAATTTGATTCAACAAATTTGTATTAGTTGCTATATTCGAAGCTTCTGATAAATCAACTTGTTTCATAGACTTCCCATTAGTAGATGTTAGTTTGTTTGAAGTAAATATTTTATCAGATGAAATATCATCTGGTTTTTCAAAATCTATTGTAGCTTTAATTTCTGCTAGTTCTACTAATGAGAAATAATCGTAGGGCCAATTGTAACTATATTCAACATTTTCAAATAAGTTTTCATTTTCATTATTTAATATCGATAAAGCGTTTGAAACACTCTTATTATTACCATTAATATTTTTGCTACTCAAATATTTGCTATAATCATATTTTGCTCTTTGTTTAATCTTAAAAACCATCCATTGAATATTGGAATCAATTGTTTGATTTTTCAAAGCATTCGCATGGCCCATCAATTCGTTATAAAGAAGTTTGTGAGAAATAGATGCTGTTTTCTTTTCAACTTTACGAGAATTTACAGGAGGTAAATTTTGCCAGATGTAAGAAAGATCGTTTTGATCTAAATCATAATCAAATTCGAATACATACATTGAAATTGGTGTAATTGACGAGTTCTTCTTAAAATCGAACATTGGTGGGAAGACATATTTATCAAGGTAAGAAACCATCTGGATTAAAGAATCACCTGGATCTGTTGAAGAATTTGCTGGTTTTACCCCTAACAATACATCTACCACCTCTTTTGGTATTTCAAAGAACTTCTTTATACCACCCTCTTCAATAAATGGGACGGCAACTATTGCTTCGTAAACTTTCTTTGTTTTTTGAATTTTTCCAAGTTTTACTGGTATGTTCGAAAAACCAACAAGTTTTGTCAAATCTTGAATTAAAGTAGAGCCATTGTAATAAGTAGAGGTTGAAGCAAGTGGGTTATATTTTAGCCAATCTTTTGGTATTGATTGCACTTGCATGTAAACACCTTCATTGTCCTGTGGTATTTTGCCAAATTGATGCCACATTCCAAGAGGAATAGTTTCCGAACCATCAGTCGCACTTTCATCGCTATTTATAGAAACATTTGCAAAGTTTAACATTGGAGTCTCAAATTTTGTTTCAATATTCCAAATGTAAGTATTTTCTGGTACTCTATCGATGGTGTTAATAACTGCGTTAATATCCTGAATATCAGTAGCGGCAACCGATTTATAATTTTGGATATTCAAAGATGCACTTAATTGCATGGAATTGGAGTTTACTGTATTTTTAGAAAGCATAAAATACTTGCCCGGATTACTACCCGTATTGTTAGTGGGGGACCACACTTTAATAGTTCCAGAGACACCACCAGTTGCTGATCCGGTCCAAGGTGTGTCTTGCGTATCAAATCTTAAATAATTAATTGTACTTTCATTGATTATCTCTTGGATTCTATATTCTTTGCTTGTTGTAACTTTAAATATAATATCTGCCCAAGCTTCACCGTAATAGTAGGGTGGAGTATATATTGGATTGAAACCAGTTCTGGCATCTCTTGCATAAGAAGTGGTTGGGTTTGTGTTTAATAGTAAAGAAGCATCAGTTGAAGAACTTAAATCTGAACCTGCAAAATCTGGTCCAAAACCTGATGGTCGGCTATACATCGTGAATGTTTCTGACAATCCAGTATTATTGCTATAACCTAATCTCAAAGTACTGACATAACCAGCATTAGCACCATTAACACTTGCCAATGCAACTGCATCGAAATTTGCATCTGGGTCTTGTGGAAGTTCGTATTCAGATGGGTAATAGTTTCTCGCTTTGTTCATTGAACGATACATTTTTAATCTCGCTCCGTAAACCGAACCGGAATTGAGGAACAAGTTTAATGAACTTTCTGGTTTGGATGAAATCGAAGAAAGCTTATTGTCTTGTAAAAAGAAATCAACGACTTCGGATAAGAAGTTATTAACCATGTATTTGTATTGCGTATCTCCGTTAGAAGCTAGTTTAGACTTTGAACTAGTTTCTGGTGTTGCATATACTTCGTATCTAACATTTGTACTTGCTGATGGATGCGATTCAAAATCATAAAGAACATAGTTCTTAACATAGGTTTCTGGTTCCAGTAATGCTTCGAATGGTAAACGTCTGTCGATTGTTGCATCTGCTTCTTCTTTTGCAACTATCATATAATTAGATCCAGAACCATTATAATTTGCTACATTAATAGCTTGATAATTCAATGAAGTTGCGTCAGAATTATTAAACACTGGTTTTTCTAAAATTGCATAATCAACTGCAATACCAGACTTTATTGTATTATACAATAACCCTGGTGTTATAAATGGAGTGATGAAATTTCTATGTTTTATTGAATCAGGGAAGCTACTTGAAGCAACGGAAGAAGAAACATAAGGAAGATAAGAACTAGAAAATTGTTCTGACAGTTGTGTTGTTCTATCAGCAGGAAAAAATCCCTTATATGCATTGAATTTAATATATGCATTACATTCTAATGTTAGTTTTGTTGGATCTACTATTTCTTTGTGTTCATCTCTAACCACCGAAAAGTTTTTCATAAATTCGGAGTTTGTATAAGTTCTATAAAACGTATTTGATGTATTTCCAGAATAATTTGTGTCTGCACCAATAATACTAAAATTATTTAGAACATTAACATCTTTGGTAGTTAAATATTTACTAACATTATTCTCTATTCTGAATTCTGGTATAAGTGAACCATTTTTACCAAGATAGAATAAATCGTCAGAGTAATCATCGTAAGAATCATAAAATGGATTTATAGAAGAGCTTGTTTGGGTTCCATCGGCATTCAAGACTACAGCATTTGTATTAGCTGTCCATTTTGCTTCTCCAAATCCTATTGGAATAGAACTGGTCAAAATTGTCTTTTGAATACCTGTTGCCGCATTTACAGAAGAAGTATGTTGGATCATGTGTTTTCTTGCGTATAATGGAGAAATCTTTTTGTTGGCAATGGAAACAACAGTTGGAGAATAGAACACATGGTTATTTTGTAGTATACCAGAGCCATTTCCAATTAAACCAGATCTAACAGTAGTTCTGATATTAAAATCTTCATCAGCATCCAATGCCCACATACTTTGTGATAATATACCAAAGGAAGAAACAAGATTACTAGAGATTCTTTCTCGTTGAAGATCTCTCCAAAATTGATTATCGTAATTTGTACGTTTTCTAACAATAGTTTTGAATTTGTTTATTGCTGCTGGATAAATACTTTCTTCATATCTCAAAATGTTAAATTTATTAATTGGGTTTAAAGTACTTTCTAAACCACCCTTCAAATAAAGTTTGGATATTTTATTATAAGATTTTCTTTCGCATTGAACTAACCCAAGTAAAAAGTTGAGTTCATCATTACAGAAATATTCTGTTTCATTCTGATTACTGAATGTTATTTGAACATTGCTCTTGTTTTTTCCATCGTCGTAACCAAGTGAAGCTATTAATGGTTTTCTATAAATAACAAATGGTTCTGTAAAGAATCTATTTTCTTTTCTTCCTACTAATGAAATTGTATTATTATTGCCTACTTCAAGCTGTGGTAAACTTTTAAGCGCACCTATTTGTGTGTGGTTTATTTGATACTTTACAACGGGATGATTGTTTCTAAATATTTGCTTGAATGTTGGATATTGATAAAGACCATTTCTGTTTATCATAAGCGCATTAAATAATGCACCAGAATTTGTTATTGATGTGACCAATGAACTAGTAGCGTTGGTCAATGAACCAGTTGTGCCAAGAGTATCAACTGTTACTTGTTCTGAAAATATTGTATTTAACCCTACTGAATCTACGGATAAAACAGCACCAGTAACAACAAACTGTCCTGTTGCGTTAAGACCAACATCGGAAACCGATACTAAAGGAAGAGTTTGAACGGTTGAAGTTGTTCCACTTGGAACAGTTGCGAAATTATTAACAAAGCCAAAGTTTGCAACATTTCCACTTGTAATTCCTGCGGTCAAAGAAGCAACTATCCAAGAATAGCCAGAATCTTTTCTTGGTATTTGATGTGAGATAAAACCATTATCATTAATTGCTTTTGCTCCATTATCGTTGTAAACATAGACAGGATTTTTGTTTGTTTTGTGAATAGATGGGATTACAGAAGAACCGCTTTGAAATCCACCGAATACTGAATGTCTTGCCAACAAAGTATTATATGGGATGCCTATTGCTCCTGTTATGATATTTGGTATTATATTACCAATTTCTTCAATAGTAAGACTATCGTTTACTCTTCTTGCATCACCAATCACTTGCTTGTTTCTAAATGGCATTGCATTGTAAGCAGACATTTCTTCTGCAAATCGATTTAAATAGCCTCTTGAAAGTGTTCTTATTTCGCCAGGAGCAGAGAATCTATTTCCAATTATTGTTTTGTACGCAGGTCTAGTAGGAAGAGTAAAATTAACTCCATAACTATTTGGAGCAGTTCTAACTATTCCCCTTAATTCTGTTTGTGCTAAATTCACTGTTCCAGTTTCGTCGGTTAATAACATGTTGTTATTTGTTCTACCAACAGAGCTTAAAACTTCATAATTAAAACGATAATTACCTAAACTGTAAGATGAAGTAGAATAAGAAATATTACGAATGTTTAATGGTCTTTTAACCGTTTCTTCTCTGTAATAATAACCTCTTGCGTGATCTCTTACAGGATACGAAGGTTCATCTGGGTTTCCTTCTGGGTATGGGTAGTCGGCACCAACAAAGCCTAATGCTGTTTGATAAGCAGAACTTGTTATACTTCCTGTTCCTAATAGCAACATCCAGCCTTCTGGTCTGGTTGTATAATTGTCAGAACCACGATTTATATCTACGTGTCTATATTGTAGACCTCCAACCCATGTATTCGTAAATGGACCTTGAATTGGAGTTTCTTTACTTGGACCATAAGAATCATTGTGCAAGTTGGTTATTATGACACCTTGCATGAAATTAGAAGCAACTTCGGCATTATAACCAGATGTTATATTTCCACTTATAAAGTTTGCTGGTATTGCTATATCTGATTTTAATATTTCTCCATATCCCAATGAAGAAGAAAGATAATCTCTACCTTGTATAACATCAAAACTATATTTTATTTTTTCATTTGGATTCTTGACATCATTGATATTTTTTATCAATGAACCAGTGTTTTTAACTCCTACAAACAATATGTTTGCTGGCACGTTTATAACTGAATCTGCATCCATTGGTCCATGAGGAGCAGTTGCAATTCTTAAAAACTCAATATTCTTATTTTGATGGAAGTTTGTTCCACCTCTAATGGTTTTTGGTTGATCTACAACATATCTCATAGGTGTTGTATAGCTTCTGTTTAATACAGAAGTAGCAACAGAAAGTATTCTACTTCTGCTAAAATTGGAAGCAGAGATAGAAGAAGATAAAGGAGTAGTGTCTCTTTCTGCTCTATTTAGCCAGTAGTCAGCATTATCTGCTTCTAAACCCGTTAATGGTCTATGACCGTATCTCCAGTTATAAAGAAGTTTGTTTATTGACTGTATACCTGCTTCTGGATCTGTACCTTTGAATTCTATCGTTGGAAACTTATTCCAATATTTGTTTCTTTCAAGAATATGACTTTCAACAACGTTGAATATTTTTTCCGAGACATTCGCAGATGCTGGTGTTAGTTGCGTTATAAATACTGATATTGCAGAGTCAAGCCATTTATAAAAATCTATGAACTTGTCAAGACTTGGAACGTTTTGAACTTTTTCAAAGAATAGCTGTCTTAACTTTGCCATATCCTTGTATTCTTGTCTATAACGATTTACTGGTTCTCCAATTAAGTTATTAAACTCTACAATGGTTCCAAACATATTTAACATTTCTTCTGAAATGTTTTGGTACATACTCTTTTCAAATGTGTAAAAATAGTTTGCTGGTCTTGTCTCTCTGGTGAACGCAAGATCGTCTTGCTGTAATATTTGAATAGTGTCGAGAGTATCTAAACTTTCTGGAAGTTGTTGTTTAGCGGAGAAAACATATTCAGTGTTTACTACTTGTGTTTCATTAGGAAGGAAAAAATCTCCACGGCCCGTGTATTGATGGTTTAAGATGTCTCCCAACCAACCATAACGAGTTAAAGTGTCGAGAGAGCCAGAAGTTGAATCTGGAACTGTAAATTGTGCGACTTTGCTAGTTGGATTACCGTTTCCTGTATCAGAAGATGATACTGTTGTAAAATCCCAATTTAATGCTAGTGTTTCAATTTGTGGAACATATGTACCACTTATACTGGTCAATGATGGAACATAAGCATTTTTATATGGATTTAAAGATCCATAATTAGAAGCATCTTTTGAGTGTGCTTTAATAGCTTCGTTGTCCAAATAAGATTGCCAATATCTTAAAGTCGAGATTTTAGTATCAGTTCTTGTCAACACATTCTGTGAAGATGTAAAGTTTAAAACGTGAGAACCAATGTAAAATCTTTTTGCATTTGTAAAATACTTCTTTCCTTGCGTATTTGACAAACTTGAAGTAAGCATAAATTCTTGTTCAACAGTATCAAGATTTGTTTTAACACCATAAAATTCAAGAGTGTAAGTTGATGCACTAGTTTGTGAAACCAAATCAATGTTTTCGTATTTGTCTGGTCTTACTCTGACCGCAAAATTCCACTTTGTATTATCATATACATTAGTATATGCGGAAGAAGTTAAAAATAGACTATTATTGTAGTTGCTTATCTGGAAATAGACATTTGGTGATTCTTCTTCTGTTCTAACTGCATATACTTGAAAGTTAATATCATCAGTACCATTCCAAGTATAATCAGAAGCACTTGAAGAATTTGCTTGGTGCATACCAAGTAAAGAAGAGCTTTGAAACAAGTATGGTATATAAAGTGGGTTTCCTTTTGGAAAACGATATGGGAAAATTACTTCTGTTTCAGCAGTAAGACCCATATAAGAAGCAGAAATGTTTCCGGGGATATAAGAGAGTGAGCTTGATATGGATGTGTCAGAGGCTTGATAAACAGTAGTATCAAATCTATCTACATCGTTAAAGTCCACAAATTTCTTTTTAACTGCTGTTGAATATGTGTTGTCTTTTAAGGTGTATGTTGTATTGTCGGCATATAAATTCATCTTTATAAGATCTGCATCTACACCGAAACAACGTATTAAATTTCTATATGCTTTTTCTGTGCCTTTTTGTTTTAAAATATTAACTATATTGTTGTAAATGTTAATATATATTTTGTTTTTTATGTCTGATAAAGAACTACTGTAGATTAATTGTGGAGTTCTGTCTGCAAATGTTTCAATTATTTCAGCATCAACAAATAGTTCTGGTGTCACAAGTCCATAGTTTTCAAGTAGTCTGTTCGCAAATGTAATTGGTTTATCAGAGCCGCTTGTGTAGTTTATATTTTTAATCTTATTAATATAGCTAATTTGATGATATAAATTATCAAAATATGCTGCTACTGTTTGAACTAAATTTGGTAATAGACCTTCACCGTTGGCATCTTCGTCTTCTCTGATCCATTGTGGAAGATAGTTATAAACTGCTGCGTTATTTTCCGTATCGTATTCAAAACTATCATCAACTAGTGTTTGTAAAGACGATGTGTATTGAGGATGGATTTGATATACAACAGGATCAAGTGGTTCAGAGAAACCGTTTATTGATAAAGCGGAATTCGTATCTCTGCACTCTTCTACATATCCTATAAATGTACCGTTGGATGTTCTACCTGAATAATCTAGTATTACTGCATCATAAGATGATGTTCCAACTATGCCTTCATTGAACTTATAGTATACACCCAAATCAGTATTGGCATCATCAGTATTTGTTCCACCGTTTACATTGACAAACCAGTTATATTTTATATCTTTTTCAGTTCTTGCGGTTTTCCAGTATCTAAATTCATCTATAGAACCAGAAAGCTTACCATAACCTATTGAAGTAGCCGTACCAGAAACAGCATTTACCAAAGAGCCAATGGTTGCCAACATAGCACCAGTAACCGGAGAAAGTGCTGTACCTGTTATGAAGCTATTATTTAAATTGCCATTTACGTAAAACTGTGTATTGATACTGGAGCCTGTGTTTTCTAAAATAATAGAGTATTGTTGCCAAGCAGACGAGGTTAATTGTGCAACAGTTATATTTCCAAGTTTTTGTCTAAAATAACCTGCTGTTCCAGATTGTGCAGTTATATAAAATGCAGATGTATCGGAAGTTGAACTTGTAAGTTCTATGGTTAAACGTGCGTAGTTTGTACTAGAAGAAGCAATATTATTCCATAAATCAAATATTACTTCTTTTTCAGTTTTTGTAGAATCAAATGCTGGCTTATTAAGCCAAAATTCTACGGTCACACCACTACCACTTAAATCGTAGTATAAATTGCTTGCTCTTTTATATTCTTCGGAATAAAAATTAGAAGATTTAAACTTATCTACTAATGTGCTTCCAGATGTGTTTGGACCACCTTTGATATAAATATAGTTTAAAGTAGCTGGTAAACCGTATCCAGATACTTTTGAACCGTTTAAAGATCCCCAGCCAGTAGGAGAAAAGTTTACATATCCTGTGTATCTTGGATATTTATTATCAAATATCCATTTATCAAAGTTTGATGATGTATTAAAGAATTGTGTTTTTTCTTTTAATGAACCATCGTATGGATATTGATTTGAAATTCTTACATAAGCATCATTATAGTATTTTTGAGCTAAACCAAATTTTGCAAAGTTTTTAGGATCTTCATAATCAATTGGAGGTATAAATCTTTTTATGTCAGTGACTTTTTCGGTTATAAAATCACCCGATTCTACTTCCGTACCAGCGGTGTCAAGACTTTGAGAAGCAACTATTTTTGGTGAACTAGAGAATATATTTTTTAAACTCATTTTATTTCTTAAATAACCTTAAATTTGAATAGCTCTGGTTGCTCAACATAAGAATCAATATCTCCGTTGTAATAAGCAAGCTTTATACCATAACTATACCCTTGTTCTAATATTGACATATTAAAATCAAAATAGTTTCCAGATACATCATATGAAAGTTCGCTATATTTTTCACTACCTGTGTTGAATTGCACTATTTCTAAATCATCAACAGTTCTAAAAATTTTGTATGAACCACTTTCTACTATCGTTGGCTCTACATATGAACTTGCTACGGTATAGATATTGGGACTCCAATTTTTATCCCTTGTAAAGATTCTAAATCTTGCAATTTCATCTTTCGAATAATACTGCTTCATATTTGTTATTTTGTTTACATAATTTTGATATGGAGCAGGTTGAGATGTTTCAAAGTCTATAATATCGATGGCCCCTGTTTGATAGCAAGTAGTTAATGTAGAATCAAACCATCTATCAAATACTTGTGAAGCAGTCGTATTAAGAGCAAAAGAAGCTTTATACACACCTGTTTTTACCCACGAACCAGTAATCGGATTATTTGGAGTAGCAGTTATAGTTGTGCTTCCAGTTGGATCAGTAAATATTTTTACGTATACCGATCCAGTTCCTATCGCTGGAATGTCGTATAACTTGCCACGGAAATAGTTGTATAAATAAATCGCATGAAGGTTCATGCTTGCAGGAAGATTAGAGGAACTGACATAGAAGCCAGATCTTTCATCTTTTATCGCATCGTTCCATCTTGCTTCTAAAGTTGGTCTATAAAAGAAATATTCAGAAGATCTTGAAAAGAATTTCTTCGTATAATAGCTTGTGGTTGCACCATTAGGATTAAATGGAACAGATGCTGATGTAACACCAGAGGAATTAGAATAATAAGCTTCATTACTTGAACTTAATTTTATTAATACTCCATAATTTTGAATAGTGCCTGAAATCCATTGTTCCACCAAAGATGTAATATTTATACTTAAATTTTCTCTACCAGTTTCAAAATATTGAGTATATGAAGGGGAAACTAAATAATCTCCACCTTGGTTTGTCCAAGCAGTTCCACTTGAAGCATTCTTCCAATTTGAACCCAACCCACCATAAGTATTATCGGTATAACCATCCATATCAAGACCACGACCTTCTTCCCAAGATCTGGAAAGTGGTAAAACTTGTAGTGTAAACTCAAATGGAGTAGTATCGCTATGTGGTGCGTTGTAAAGATTTAGATAAAAATTAGTACTTCCAGAAGCTGGTAGTCTTTTTGCTGCTCTATCTGCTACTACTTCTGTAATAGGAAATTGAATCAAAAATCTCATTATTTGTTGTGCTTCATTCGCCTCAACAACAGATCCTGTCAAATAAGAAGAAAATACTTCTAATATATCTGCTTTACCCATATTAGAGCCAGTTGCTCTAGTTAAATTAGTACTAGATTCTGTTTCAGAGCCAGAATAAATTAAATCAGATAATCGTAAGTCTGAACTAAAAGCATTTGTTATAGAATTGTCTTTTTCTGCATAAAATCTTCTTATAGCCATTATGATACGGTTCCTATGATGTCAGCGTTTGGATTTTTGATTTCAAAAATATGATCTTCTGGTAATGTGACATATCTACCATCAGCAGACTTATTCATATCAATATTATAACTTATATCCGAGTAAACACCACCTGTTCTATTGAAAATTGTTATTTTCTTAACATCAGCGATAGAAGACACAGATTGTAAAGCTGTTTGAACATCAGTTATATATATTGGTTCTCCGATTTCAAACTTTTTATTGAATTTATCTTTTATTGCTTTAATGCCATCGCTTAATGCTATGTATTTATTATCTTGTTGGGTTGCTTTAACAGAAAATCTAATACCAATGTTTATTATTCTTGTGTCAAGAATATCAATCGTATCATTGATCATTTTAACTCTTGACAACCAAGTTTTTAAATTTTCTTTAATGGTGTTGTTTGTTGTCATCAAATAACCGCTAGGGTCTTCGGATACAAGATATAAATTTAAATTTCTTTTAATAGAGTTTGCATCTCTTACAATATTACATCTTGCAACAGAACCAAATTTAGCTGGCATTGCATACACGAACGATTTGTAATCTTCTTTTGTAACTGCACGATTTTGTGTAGCAAAATGGTTTAATGCTCTTATACGTACTTCGTCAGCAGATAATACAGTGGAATATCCAATAATAGGATTTTCATTATCTACTTCTAATGAAGTTTTAACGGCATTTTTAAGATTTGTTGAAAGATTAGCTTCGTCAGCAAATGTAAATTCTGTTGTTTGGACAGTAGTGAGAGCATTTACGGCAGCATTAACATTGTTTGTAGTATTTACACGATAGGTGACAATCAACGTTGTATTTGATGGACCAATTCCAAACTTATCATTTTCTACTAATCTGTTTGGATCAAATTCTGTATCGGAAAAGTAGTTTTTAGCGTGCATTTCTAGAATTGTATTTTTTGGATCAAAAATATCGTTATTTGAGCTTATATGCTCGTCAGAACCGTGTCCAAACTGGATATATGTATCATTTGCTGTTCTTTCTATTGTGAATCTTCTGCTTACTACATATGGCTTCAAAAGTGAGGCAATGCCATCAGCTAAAGCACTAGGATTAGTTGTTTCAGAATAAATAATATTCTGTGCCAATGAATCAACTTCGTAATATTGATTTCCTTCTGCATCTAATACTGATGTTATTTCAGCTACATTCGCAGTTCCTATACTGACCTTACGAAACTTAACAAACTCATCTATTGTGAATGTTTTTCTAAAATTTTGTCCAGAGACAATTCTTCCACTGGCTTTTATAGCATATTCAGTTGGTAATCCAGTTGTATCATCAACTTTTGAAGCAATGACAAGATTGTTTGTGTCGCTAAATTGTACGTTTTCAGTAAGTACGAAATTAATGCCACTGTTAGTCTTAAAAGATGATCCTCTTAATAAATTGGGGATATATCTTGTATCTGGTCCCAATCCAGTAGATGCTGCTGGAACAGAAACATAAAAACTTGCAACACCAGTTGATGATGGGGCTAATTTGTTTTTATATCCAAGTTGTCTAGCTAATCTTACAATATTTGCGTATTCATTTGATGAATCAAAAAACGATTCATTTACTTGATAGTCTAAATAAAATGATAAAGTATCACCAATATAAGAAACAGTTTCAAACATCAAAGAAGCAAACGAATTTTGACTAAAATCTTTTACTGTATCGCCATAATACCGTGAAGCATAATCAAGTAATTCTTGCTTTATAGTATCATATTCTCTGCTAGTATATTTGATAGTTGGTTTGCTCTTCGCCATTATTTGATGTTGTCCTAAAATATAAGTAGTAGTTTATACAGAAACTGTAAAGGTTGTTGCAGCAGAACCAGACACAGAAAAAAGAATATTTATTACTATACCGTTTTCTGAAATTTTTGATGGTTTTACTTCAATTTTAGATAAGTTTATGTAAGATAAGTATTTTTTTATTTGTGAAATAATTTTGTTTTGGATATTGTCGAGAGTATCGTCAGTTATATTTTCAAATAGAAATCTCTTCAAACCTACTCCATATTCTGGATCAATTCTTTCCCCAGGATTTGTTAGAATAAGATTTTTTAAATTCTGTTTTGCATTTTCTATGATTGAAGTATGAGCACTAACTCCGTATCTTTCATCTCGGGAAATTGGTAATAATGGTGCAATTGTTGGCATGTAAAAACCTCCTTTATCGGTCTATAACGTCGCAGTCGTTTCCTTCTTCATCGTATGGGCGTCTTTTAACTATCTTGGGCGATAATAGCTGTAAGAAGGGCCACCAAGGTCCACCGACTACTGGCCTTAAATAAGTTGATATGGTTTGTAACAACGGGTCTGTATTGCTTGTGAGGGACTTTATAGTGGCATTGTGAGAATCATAATCTTCCCAATTATAATAAATATCAAATAGTCTTGTTGCTGCTAATTTAGAATTTGTAAATCTTAAACTATCTTGTTTTTTATCATCGTAAGAAACTATTGGTGGTACAACCCATCCGTCACTTAATCCAAGGACTCTTAAATATGTTTCTGAAACGAAAACACAGTTTGCAGACATATATTTTTGTAATGGGAAGCAATAGTAGAATAAGAATCTGAATTGGTCATTTTCGTAAAGCTCTTTGACAAGACAATCATGATTATAGATATTTACTCCATTATCTGGATTAAAATTACCCAATAGATCATCAATCATATCTATTTCGACTTCAACAACAGGGATAATATAAGATGAATTTTTTAGTTGTTTGCCATCAATAGTATAAGCAGCACTTAATGAATAAGCTTTTTTCTCGTTTATCGCTGCGTTTGAACTACCAAAAGTGTAGTTGACAGGCGGAATAAAAGACAAACGCAAACCATATTTTACCCCTAATGTAGAACCAGTTAATCCAAAACCTTCTTCTTGCGAACCAGTAACACTTAAATCTCCAAAAAGTTTAAACATTTCTGTGTTTTGAGTTTCTGTTGATAATGTAGAAATCCAATCTTTAAAGGTATGCACATTTATAATACCATTTATGCTTTCTGGGCGGTTCACAATATCATCAGGGATTGTAGTTCCTAACAATGGAGAGCTTCTATCTTCAAGTTTTATGTATCTTTCAAGAATAAAATACCCATTAGTATTATTAATGTAGTCTACGCTTCCTGACACGCTCACAGAGCCAGTTCCTACTGTTATGGTAGAAGAAAGTGTGTTCAAGGGATTATCATCAGCAGACACGTCAGCAGCAACATCAAAGTATGAACTACTTACATTTCTTAATATTATTTTGTCATCAGAATCCAAGAAATATTTACGTAGATTGGTGATAGTTGGACTTGTATAAACATTGGCAGCAAAACTAGAAGCCATTGAGTCAAATTCGTCTTTAAACATTTTACGCATCAATATTTTTGCTTCGTATCTTGTTCTTCTTATCCCTTCATATACCATTTCTCTTCTTATGTCTTTTATAGAGAATATAGCAAGATTAGATTTCTTATTAAGCTTGTTCATTACAGTTTTTAGCATATCGTCCATTTCTGCGGCAGTTGCAATCTGTATAGAACCAATAGTAGATAATAGGTTATTAAGTTCTTTGATAATATCGCTTGTTGCAGAAGAACTAGCTACTCCATTCTCATCAGCAGAAGTAGAATAAACCTCGTAAAGAGAAGGAATCATTGTATTATACTCGGATAATTCTGGATATTCAGAAACTTTCGCTTCCAGAATGGCAATAAATGCATCGTATTTTTCTTGTGTATCAAAAACCGATTTTGTTTTAATATATGACATCAATGTCAAGGCTGATTCTTTCAAATCTCCAAGAACACTATTCAATTGCTCTAAAAATGTAGCATCTCTTTCTTTAACGAAAAAGAAATCACGAATCATATTGTTGATAGAATCCATAGCAGCTTGTTCTGTGTCAGAAAGCTCTATTTCATTTGATAGTTTCTTTCTGCCTACAATCTGCACACATTGTTCTAAAAAGCGTAAATAGTATTCATCATTTACAACACCAGTTGAGAATAAACCTGTTTGTTGATCAAGAAGACCATCTTCTAATCTTTTGATTATGTAATCTAAATAAAGTTCATCAATAATTTTATCGTATGAAACTACAAATTTATCAAATAATGGAACACATTTAAGGATTGCTTCCCCAATATATATTCTCATTGTTGCAATTATAACAACTTGTAATTTAGCCGCCATTTCAGATGAAAGTGGTTTAAGATATGGGATTACTTCTCTACAGTCTGGTGAGTATTGTAGTGCTGGGTCGTCCGACAAGGAACTTTGTAGATCGGATAATAAGCTTTTTAGTTGTTCAAAATTAACCAGTTTTTCTGCTTCTGGTTGACAAGATAATTCTGGGATTATTGAGTCAGCTATACCAAGCCAGCCAGTTCTAGTTGCTGGCTTAATATAAACTGGTGGTTGGTCTTCTGTACCACCATACTTTGTATAATCTAAAAATTGAACTCTTGGATTATTTGTTTTTCTTTCTAATGTTTCTGGGTCAAGCTCAATATCTTCAATTGTTATTTTTTCTTTTTTATAATCATAACCATATTTATATGCTTCATCGTTTGTAAGGGTAGAAATAACCCATTTCATACATTTATCTGCTACATTATTGAAAATATCAACACTAGCAGTTGATAAAGATGAATATTCTCCTAAATCAAGCTTTTGTTGCATGTAGGATAGGAAAGAATCCGTCTGTGGAGAATAAGTTAAACTTATTGGTATGTATTGATCTTTTAAGTTTTTTATACCATCATCTAAATCGAATCTGGATTGATACATCGTTAAATAACTTTCGGTAGAAAATCCATTTTCAAGGGTAAGAGAGCTAGTTATTGGTTCTTTTGAAGGGTCCGATGGTAAATCAGGAATAATTTTAGAAATAAGATCAAATGGACTAGAATCTGTACCTTTCATAATTGCTATTCTACTTAAATTATTAGAAGAAATATTGCTTTCTGCGTCCAAAACACATTGAGAATACAACATAGTATAAAAATATGGTTGCTTTATACTTTCCGCTTCTCTTGTATCCACAACATAAGAAAAATCTTCTTTTTTGCCAAAGATCATTCTTTTTGCTTTATTGATATTATAACCAGTGTTTTGAACAGAAAAAATATTATTTGCTAATTCGGAAGTTTGTTTTAAAGAAGTTTGTGTTAATTTTGATACAGTTTCTGGGAAATAACTTCCTTCTGGCTCTGATATACTTAAAATAGGAGCTAATTCGTATTCTTCTTGTTGTTCAGCATTGTTGTATACTCTTCCAAACAAGTCGTTTGTTCTTTTATTGTGTTTAACAAAGTCCCGACCACTTTTATCTGACAAAACTCCGTTTAAGAAAGCAACAGGAGCAGGACCAAAAGACTCAAAAAATCCAGGTTCTTTGAATAAATCATTCATGTATGCTACTACAAGAGAATTGAAAAATATGTTATTGGTTGTGCTTGCAGCAGCTTTTACAGTAGCAGAACTGTAAACATTTCCATAGATTGACGTTTCACATTTTGGTTTAGATAAAGCAGAAGCAGGATTAGTCAAACTACCTTCCCCTAATAAAGCGATTGTTATTTTTTCACCAGCATAATTATTTACACCTTTAGCTGCCAAATCAATAATAAAATCTAAATTCTTATCTGCTGTATCGTGCATTGCATCAATTTGATGTTTTATTTCATCATCGGATAAACCTTTTGCTCCAAGAATATCTTCTCTTAACCTTTTAAATTTATCAATTGTATCGGGAGTTCCACAGATGGAAGCAATCGCAGGAAATTCTGAATTTATTGTAGCAGTAGCTTTATCCTCATAATCTTGCAATATATTGTCTGGTACGAGATTACCAAGCGTAGCAAATACAGAACTTAACGCATTTTCTGCTGGGAACAATGAAGCTAGTTTTGGATCTGTTAGTCTTAAAAAGTCTTTTAAGTACGTTAGTTTATCAGAAGAAAGTTTTCCTTTTAGCAGATCAACCAATTCGTATGAAGTTAATGCATATGAAGTATTTTGCATGAAAGAAGCAACTTCGGCTGTTGTAACGGCTGTGCCAGATTGACCACCAAAGATTTGTGCAACTGCATCCAATAAAGCTTCTTCTTGTTCGGAATTATTAAGAGGTGGACAACCAAACGTTTCTCTCAACATATCCAGCATTGCTGTTTCTGCATTTCCACCAGTTAAAGCTGCTGCTGCGGATTGTGCCACTGTATCGAGTAATTTACAAAGTAGATTTATAAGTATTTCATAAAGTTTTAATAAAATTTCAAAAAATATTTGTGTTATAAGTTTGAGGAATAATTCTTTTGCTACTTGTGCTAATGATTTCCATAGTGTAGCAAAAAATGCAGATAAATCAGGGGGTGTAGGTAAAGGTGGTAAGGTAATATCAAAATGGAATCTACACCAATCAACTTCTAATGTATGTAGAAAATTTAGAAATGTAATTTTGCTGTTTTCATCTGGTGATGGGCAATTTGCTGCATTTATAAATTGTGTTAGTATTTTGACGCCAGGAAACTTCATTAACGCATTATATAATTCGTCTATTTCTACAAGTTCTATTAGAGCTTCAATATAAGCTTGCATTACAATTGCTTGAATTTGTCCTATCGTATTACCAAAAGAATTCGCTCCTAATTGTCCTCTTTGATTAGAGGAATTGATTCTTGCTGATTGCAATACATTGCTTGCGTTAAATTGGGCAATATTTGATTCTAAAACAGCAGCTTGTGCTTGTTCTGCTTCTGGAACAAACATCTCTGCTGATTTGGATCTTGCCTTAATTGCCTCCTGGGCATCTGCTTGTGCTTCTTTTGCTTTTTCTTTTAGTTTTGTAGTTTGTTTTTTTGCTTCAATCAATGAAGCTTTTGCTTTTACTATTGCAGCAGCAGTAGCTTCTTCAACAGCTTCCTCTTGTTCTTTTTCTTTTTGAAATTCTTCGCTTGTAGCAATACCCGAAAAACCTCCAGTAGTATCAAACGATTCAAAAAATTGTGATACAATATCGTTTTCTTGTAAGACTTGATCAACTTTTAATATCACTTCTACTTGTTTGTCAGCAGGCAACAAAGATAAAAGTTTTGACATTTGTAAAGGATTAAGCTGTTTTAAACCTGCATTTACAAGTTTTTTTAACATTTCTTCAAAACTAAAATCAAAAGAAATGCATTGGAATAGAGATTGGAATAAAGCTAAAAATCCACACCACCCAAAATCATCGAATATATCTTCAAATATTTTTGCAATACTGACGTTTCCATTGTTTTTTGCTTTAAAAGCTTTAATTCTTGAAGAAAACTCTTTTATTACCGAGATAGTTTCAAACAATCCACTATCGGTCAAAGCTTTATTGGTTTTTTCAAAAAACTTTCCTTTTTCTTTCGCAATAATATCTGCTGCGGTTAGTTCTTCGTCTATATCATAATCAGTACATAAATACTTGTTCATTCTATCGGCAACAAGATCAGGATATTTATACAATGAATCCAGAATTCTATTGGTGACGCTTGTTCCGTAATCTGAAATAGCAGAGGCAATACATTCTGCTAATGATTCTTCATCATCAAACAATGTATTTTCTCCATAATTGATAGTAACATTTGGATAGGTATATTCGACTATAACATCTGTCCATTGTGGAGCATCAGCAGCTATTATTGTGTCATACATTTCGTCAAGGCGAGATAAATAAGCAATTATCGTTGGGTTGTTAAATGGACTAATATCAGAGTATCTTTCTAGTTTTTTTCCTTCAATAACAACGTCTGGGCATCCCGTTTCTATTATGGTTATTCTGCTTAAAGCGTATTCATCTGTAAATCCAATCTTAAAATAGTTCGCATTTCTTATCGAAGAGAATATAGAAGAAAAGGCCGAAAAAAATCCTATTTCAGCAAAATTATTATCACTTAAAACTCCGCTGATTGTAGCATCAAGGCTTGAAAGTTCGTTTAATATACTGTTTGATGTCTCAATATCTCCAAGTATAAATTCTTTTTTAGGAGTATTTTCGAACATTATACTGCCATTATCTATATTTCTTAAAGCAGCTTGTAATCTAGAATATACAGAAAAAACTCTTGTTATTCTATCTATTTTGGTTGAAAAGGTAGATAAATCTAGTGTTAATTCGTTGGAGGAAGGAGTTGGTTCTTTACCAAACGCATCTGGATCTTCTGAATCTTCCGCAAGCCCATCAAAATTATATGCGTCTATCTTGTAGAGAATTCGTAATCTAGAATTTGTATGTAGTGGAAGAAACCAATCTTTGGCTTGTATAATTGGACCAGAACCTGCATATCCATTCACCAATAAGTCTACTACTTCGTCAGTTTCTAATTTGTTATAGAACCTTAACAATCGTCTAGCTGCTACGGGTGCGTATTCTTTGACTCGTTTAACATAATCATCTCCACCAACATCTGTGTATTTGGTTACTACCGAAACATAATATTGACAAGTTTGTTGATTTAGAAATGGCTCTTTATTAGTAGTCCATTCAGGAACAATAGCATTTGGGTTGGGAGTACAAGTAGGACATTCAGCAACAGTTGGAGTTATATCTGACGTGAAATCTGCACAAGTGTCTTGTTGTAAGGAAGCAATACTACCTGTAAAATCAGAAGCAAATTGTTGATAGTTTTGAACGTCTGCCATATTATTTTCCTATGTTAGTCTACAATATCTACTATTAATATAAAATTGTCCTGCTGGATTCAAGAAATTCAATTCCATACCATTTAACAATTTTTTTATATTACCATTCTTTGGATTTGTGCCGATATTAATTTCACTGAATATTTTACCCGATATAAGAGTGGCAGTAGCTGCGAATGCTGCGGAAGTTGGCAATATAGTAATTCCTGTTTGAATAGCAGCAACAAGCTCAATAAAGAATTGAGAAAACATATTTATTTTTGTATTTAAACTATCAATTATGTTTAACAAATAATTAAAACAAAGAATAAGATTTTCTCCCTTTACCATCGATTGCAATCTTTTAATTTTTTCTGGTAGTTTTATAGGGAAGAATTTCTTTAATAACTTTAATATAGGTTCTGAAAAAATTTCTGAAAGTGCAATTTCAGTAGTGTCGTTTCCTACTATTAATTCAATACCACCTAAATCGTTAGGTGTTATTGATTCTCCCCTTGAATTCTTTTCTCCACCAAGACCAGTATTGATAAAATTTCCTTTACCAGTAACTAGTTTAATGCCATTTTCTCTTGCAATAATTCTGACACCATCTGCTTTTATACCAATACCAGATTTTGCTTTTGTTGAGTTTTCTCGGCGCATTTCTTTTCTACCAGGGGCTAAACCAAAATTTTGATCAATATCAGTTTTTTGACTTATATAAATTCTGGCAGCATCAGAAGCAAAATTTGGATCTACTTTTGTTTTCTCTTGTGGTCCTGTTTTAGCACCAGCCATCATTCCAACACACAAGTCAATACATGCAGTTCCGTTAATTGGTTGAGCCCCATATCCAGACCCAATACTTGCGGGTCTATCTCTGCCTAAAACAATCCAAGCATTATGTTCGTTGTTAATTACTTTTTCTGTGGGAGTTTGTTTCCTTATTGGAATAGGTTCATAACGTGGAGTATGAAATTCACCTTGTCCAACACCTCTACCACCTTTGGAGCTTGTGCTTGTTAAAGTATTGTCTTCTTTATTGAATCCATCAACTTTATTTTTAGTTGGATCTGTTGCCATTAAAATGCTCCATTATTTCTTTTTTTCATAATTTTATTATGATTCTTCACTTGAATCAGATTCTGCAAATTTGTCCGATTCTTGTTCAATACCAACATTAGTTTTTTCTTCTTGCGAATACCCTCCAGATCTTCCTGGCAGGCACAATCCTATCAATGGATCAACACAAGATTCATAAAAATTATTTATTTCTTCTTGTGTGGGGGTTTTTTTGTTTTTAATATTAAAATTAAAATTTCTTCGAATTTCAAAATGTAAATGTGGTCCTGTACTTTTTCCCACATTTCCACTCGTTCCGACTAAATATCCTTGGGTGATAAAAGAACCTTTTTCAACGGTTATAGAACTTAAATGATGATAAACTGTATAATAAGTTTTTTTGGTTTGATCATCAAAGTGTGATATTCGTAAACTGCCACCTGTTCTATTTACCATTTCTACTGTGCCATCTTCACATGCCAACATCGGAATACCAATTTGCATACCAAAATCAACTCCGGGGTGTGGTCCTGATATGTCTTGTCCGTTTACTATAATTTCTCGGTAAACTTGTAATTTTGAGGTTACTGGATATGATCCCTCAAATGGATACATAAATCGGAGGTTAGTTTCGTTATTTATACCT
>Ga0181349_1000238_pt1 | contig 23251 bp, 30 predicted proteins | sample Su13VDMM110SD_FD_130106 | JGI IMG/M metagenome (GOLD analysis project Ga0181349, IMG submission 130106) | Freshwater viral communities from Lake Michigan, USA - Su13.VD.MM110.S.D | ecosystem: Environmental > Aquatic > Freshwater > Lake | place: USA: Michigan | collected 2013-07-16 | reverse complement strand
TCACCACCAACCTGTCAGTGGCGTTGCTTATATCGGGATTATTGCCGCTCAAAAGCTCATTGGCCTTAGCAAGTATACTCGTATTGCTCAGTGGTGTGCTCGTCGTGGCACACTACAAGAAGAGCTTGCTAATGACATTGCCAGAGAAATAATGCGGGCCACAGATGCCACAGACGTGGGTGTGTATATTCAAGCAGTGCATGGATGTTGCGAAAATCGCGGCATTATGGCACACAGTAGTCTCACACAGACCACAGTGCTTAAAGGTGCGTTTAACACAGATCAAAGTACAAAGAAAGAATTCTTTGACAACATCAAACTACAACAGGACTTTGCTCCACGATGACCTATGTTGTAACTGACGACTGCATTTTATGCAAACACACAGACTGTGTTGATGTGTGCCCGGTTGATTGTTTTGTAGAAGGTCCAAACTTTTTGGCCATCAATCCGGATGAATGCATTGACTGTGCAGTGTGCGTTCCTGAATGTCCGGTAAATGCAATCTATGCCCAAGAGGATCTACCGGAAACGCAACGTGCATTTACAGCCATCAATGCTGAGCTGGCCAAGCTATGGCCTGCTATTATCAAAAGTAAGGCACCACTGCCAGACCATGAAAAATGGACCAATGTACCCGATAAACTACAATATTTAAATCGAGGAAATTAAATGCACCCAATGAAAGAAATTGTTCCAGGAATTGGACCAGAGATTAATAAACAGCTGGCACCATGGACTGAATTGGTACGTGAAGATTTTCATGTGCAAGTGTTTGAGGATATCTATCCGGTGACTCCGGGACACTTGTTGTTTGTACCTAAATACAACACAGTGAGTATACTCATGGATGCTGTGGAGGATGCTGTTCGTCATGGCCAGATGCAAGTTGAATCTGGAGAATGGGCTGGATTTAACATTGGCATGAACTACGGCGCGGCAGCAGGACAGACAGTTCCGTGGCCGCATGTACATTTGATTCCACGTAGAACGAACGATGTTGTAGACCCCGTTGGCGGTGTTCGCAACACTATTCCCGGGCAAGGTAACTACCGCACAGGCAGTTACAAAAATCCCAATGCGTAATAAGATAAATATTTTTTTTACAACATCAAACTTCAACAAGAATTTGCTCCTCAATAATTTTTTAAGAAAACAATAAATGGACTATACAATACATCAAAACGGCTGGACAGTTATGTTGGGTGACCAGTTCAGCTTCAAGACTGCCACCCAAGATAACATCAACGAAATAGCACGCCTGCTTGCATCAAATACCTTGGTAGTTGCCAAAAAACAAAACTTGACAATTCAAGAAGAGTTGCGTGTTATCAACATGTTCAAGGATCCCGAAGCCACGCCTGAACAGTTGCCAATGGCTCGACGACTATGTGTTCCTGACACACAAGGCAAGATAGTTAGAGTAACTGGCGAACTTGATGAACACGGAGAACCTGGACTGTTTGGTCATGTTAGCGATCTTGATTGGCACTGTAACAAACCAGCCGTGCCCGATCGCAGACCAATTGTGTGGCTGTATGGAGTAAAAGGCACAGCTGGTTCCAAAACGTCATGGAACAACAACATACTTTCTTATCAAGATCTTGATCAAGACACTAAAAATCTATTGGATCCGTTGGAGGGAATATTTGGATACGAAAACGGGCGCTATACTGACATGCAATTTGAGAATGTTCCAACAAAAAGTATCAACACCCACTACACTCCAAAAATTGTTACCACAAATATTGCAGGCAAGAAAGGGTTGTTTTTTCCTTTCTTGCAGTTGTTCTATTTCAAAGGAATGAGCGAGGAAGATAGTATCAAGATTATCGATCCAATCAGCCAACATATTACACAGGATAAGTACTGTTATCATCATGACTGGGATGATGGAGACGTTGTGATTGCTGAGCAAGTGCTAGGCATACACAAAAGATGGGCGTTTGACGGTATGCCGAACAGGGTACTACATCGAGCTACCATGCAATTCCCAGATCAAATATATCAGTGATCTCAGCGGCCTGTTCGGCATCATCCCGCTTTACAAACTCTGCTGCCTATGCTATAATTAACATAGGAGAAAATAATGGCACAATTTGAATCAGTACAATACAAATACACTTCTACCAAGGAGTATCACGATGCGTTTCCCTGCGCATATCGGCAATGGCGAGCAGACAGTCACTGTAATCTAATTCACGGTTACAGCTTCAGTATGAAGTTCTACTTTGGTACCAATGACCTAGATGTGCGTAACTGGGCCGCTGACTACGGTGGGCTTAAAGAGCTCAAGAAGACCTTGGAAGATCAATTTGATCATACATTGATTGTGGCAGCGGATGATCCTGAAATGGCCACATATAACTTGTTGGTAGAAAAGAAAATGGCCAAGGTAGTTGTGTTACCAAAATTAGGATGTGAAGGTCTCAGTGACATGCTGTACAAGTATGTGAATGGGGTTTACGTTCCAGAAATGTGGGGACCCGGAGAGGCCACTCGTTTGTGGTGCTATCGTGTAGAAGTGCGTGAAACACAAGCCAACATGGCGTATCGTGAAGGGCATCGTGAATGGAATGAGGATCTGTTTGCGTGAACTTGTTTGTAACCGGTAGCAGTTCTGGTGTTGGTCAAGCATGTGTAAAACTATTTGATCAATACACAATTGCAGCACCAACAAGGAACGAACTAGATTTGTCTGACTTTGAAGCAATAGCTCAATTGGATTTATCTCAGTACGATATTGTTATCAACTGTGCAGGTGCCAATGTAGGTGCATTTCGGGGCTGGCAAGATAATACTTGGCAAAATCAACAAAATCAAGTTGATGTAAACTTCACTGGTGCATTGCTGTTGGCCAAGCAATACGTTAAGCAACGTGCCACCGGACATTTCATTTATATCACCAGCAGTAACATCGATGATCCCATTGTGTATAACATATTTTACACTGCTGCCAAGGCCGCACTGCATTACAGTATGAATACAGTGAAGAAACAGTATCCCAATATACTCTTTACAGAAATCAGGCCTGGTAAAATACGTAGTAATATGTTAAATCAAAATTATCAAGGTGCAAAAACCCCAGATGAAATTGAAGAACTCTATGCCAATGGGCCTGCACTGGCACCTGCAGATATTGCCGAGGCCATTGCGACTGCTATTAAATACAAGATAGAACAAATCACAATAACTCCCCATGACAAATCGTGAATTTAAAATAGCTGTACTACTTCCCACGCACAAACGAACAGATGCACTGAGCCGCAGTGTGTTTAGTCTGCTGGATAATGCCCACGACTTGAGTCAAATACAGTTTATATTTGGTATTGACAGTAACGATGAAATTGGGTGTGCACATTTTGTCAATGCAATCCAACCTGTATTAGATGAACGAGATGTGACATATACCGCACTGGAGTTTGAACCGTTAGGTTACGGAGCACTCAATCGTTATTTTAACACACTGGCTGAACATGCCAACGCTGACTGGTTGTTTGTTTGGTGCGACGATGCTATCATGTCAACACAAGCATGGGATCAACGTATTATAGAATGCACCGGCGAGTTCAAGTTGTTAAAAGTACATACTCATAATGAGCATCCATACAGTATATTTCCTATTATACCGGCGGAGTGGCCAGAGCTAACAGGTTATCTCAGCAAGCATCAATTAATCGATGCAGAAGTCAGTCAAATGGCCTACTTGTTGGACATAATGAAAATCATCGAAGTAGATGTCACACACGATCGCCATGATCTAACTGGTAATAATGCAGATGAAAATGCCAAAAAGAAAAAGTACTTTGAAGGCAATCCAAAAAATCCAGAAGACTTCCACAACAAATATGTTACACATAATCGACTTGTTGATGTTGGTAAACTGGCCAAGTACATGAGATCTAAAAATATTGACACCGCCCACTGGGACGCGGCGGCAGCAGGAAAGATTGATCCATGGGCACTTATGAAGGCCAATGATCCAAACAATCAAACAACACAATTTAAACTTCCAAAATGACAACAGACATAACACACAGCAGACAGTTAGACACCTGTCTAATCACCACAGAATCAGTGACCAAGGTATTGGACTTTGGGCAACACGCCTACGCAGATACGTTTGTATCCCGGGATCAATTGAATCTAAGCGAGCCAGTGTTTCCATTGCAAGTACATTTGAATCCAAACTCAGGCATGTTGCAATTGGGATATGTCAGCAATGCTGAAGCAAGATACAACTTGTACAGTTATAGTTACACATCCAGCAACTCAAAGACAGCAAGAGATCACTGGGACGAGTTTGCCACAACTATCAAATCAAAATACGACACTGCGGGTCTTGTGGTGGAAATTGGCAGCAACGATGCATACTTGATCCGACAATTCAACAATGAATCAACTGCCACGCTGGGCATTGATTCCAGCAGTGCAATGTGTGAGTTGGCCAAATCACAAGGAGTTGATGCAGTACAGGCATTGTTTCATCCCAATGTTGCATATGATCTTGTTCCCAAATATGGTCGTGCCGCAGTTGTCATTGCCAACAATGTGTTTAACCATGCTAACGATCCCGTGGAGTTTGCACATGGTGTAAGTTTCTTGCTGGACAAGGATGGTGTATTTGTGTTTGAAGTTCCTTACTGGCTGGAAATGGTCTACAGTGGTCGTTTTACAGACATGGTGTACCACGAACATATCAGTTATTTTACCATCAAGAGCCTACATAATCTGTTAGCCATTGCTGGGTTAGAAATTATCGACTTTGATGTGGTCGACTATCACGGTGGTAGTCTGCGTGTGGTGGCAAAGAAAGCCAGCGGCAATCCAATATCTGAAAAAGTCGCGCAGGCCATTGTTAAAGAAACTGAACTGGGGTTGTTTGATGTGGTCTTTTATGCTGGTTTGCAGAAAAGATTTGAACGTCAACGCAACGAATGGATGTCCAAGTTCTATCAAATACTACAAGACGAGCCTGGTGCAGTTGTTATCGGCGTAGGTGCTGCCGCCAAAGCAAACACATGGATTGCATGGCACGGCCTAAATAAAACACACCTGCATTGTATTACCGATGCCAGCGAACACAAGCAAGGTAAGTATACTCCACTTAGCCGTATACCAATCTTGGACGATAATGAATTTGCAAAGCATCCTACCCCATATGCTCTGATCTTAAGTTGGAACATTGGCGAAGGTCTTAAGCAAGCATTATTACGCATCAATCCCAACACAAGGTTTATATCACAATGAAACAATACAACATTTACAACAACAACGAAACAGGTCTAGGAACGTTCACCGACGATCGTGGCACAATCACTGATATCTTTTACAAAGCCAGTGTTAATCACGCCTGTTTGATTACCAACACAGCCGGGGCGGTGCGCGGCAATCACTATCACAAATACACTACTCAATATACCTATGTGCTCACAGGCAGTATGGTGTATTACAGCAAACCTGTAGACGGTGACGGAACACCTACAGAATTCTTAGCCAGAAAAGGTGACTTTATTATCAGTCTACCCAATGAGATTCATGCAATGAAAACCACAGTGGACGGCTGTACATTTATTGCCTTTGCTGAAGGTCCACGTGGCGGAGAAGACTACGAAACTGACACGTACAGAGTAGATTCAATCATTCCAGGAGATGACAAATGAACGTGGGTGTAATTGGAAAAGGTACTGTTGGCAAAGCAGTATACGAAGGACTAGAGTATCTGGGCCATAACATGTGCTTCTTTGATCCTGCATACGAAGGATCCTCTATCATGGACGTTATAGACGCTGATTGTGTTTTTGTCAGTGTGCCAACCAATCAAGCAGTAAATGGCGACTGCGATACCAGCATTGTAGAAAATGTAATCAAGGAACTAGATGGACTAAACTACAAAGGATTGATTGCGGTTAAAAGTACAGTGGTTCCGGGCACAAGTGAACGACTCAGTGCAGAATATCCACGCTTGAAAATTTGTAGTGTGCCGGAGTTCTTACGTGCCAAGACAGCACTGGCAGACTTTATTCACAATCATGACCTGTTGGTTATTGGCAGTCACCGCGAAGAAGACTTTGAGTTGATCAAAAAGATTCATGGATTTTATCCCAAACATGTGGCCTGCGTTAACCCTACAGAAGCAGAAATTGTCAAGTACTTCAACAACGTACACCATGCCATGCAAGTGACATTTGCCAACGTTACCTATGAAGTATGCCAGAAGCTAGATGCCAACTACATGAATGTGTACAATGCAATTACACAACGTGATTGTATCAACCCTGCATACTTGATGGCCAATAAAAACACACGTGGCTATGGCGGCCATTGTTTGCCCAAAGACACCAGTGCGTGGAATAACTTGATTAAGAAACTGGGTCTCGACTTTAACCTGATTCAGAGTGTGATTGACGACAACGAGAAATTTATCAAATGAAAATATTAGTAACCGGTGCCAGTGGCTTATTGGGCACAGAAATCTGCCGACAACTCAAACACGATAAAAAAAATGTAGTATGGACTATGGATAATCATAGTCGCAGTTCAACTATACCACTCTGTGACAAGTTTATTGATGTAGACTTGACTGCTGGCGATGTGGCCTACGCAGACTTGCCTGTGGACTTTGATTACATCTATCACTATGGTGCAATCAACGGAACCAAGAACTTTTACGAGCGGCCCAACCAAGTGTTGTGGAACAACATGGTGGGTGACTTCAATGTGTTTGAATTTGCCGGTATGAACAAGCAGTTAAAGAAACTAGTGTACGCTTCCAGCAGTGAAGTAGTAAGTGACGATCCTGTTAGTCCTGTGGCTGAGCACACAGACATCACAATCAACAATATCCACAATGCTAGATGGAGTTATCGTTTGCCCAAGATCTGTGCGGAAAACTATTTGGCCAACTCACCGTTGCCCTATGTGATGATACGTTACTTTAACGTGTACGGTGACAACAGCAAAGCCGGTCATTTCTTAGCAGATCAAATTGCTAAGATTCAAAATGGTGTATTTGAAGTTGTTGGCCCCGAAGAAACACGCAGTTTTTGTCATGTAGAAGATGCTGTTCGTGCCACGATATTCTGCGCCAAAACACAAACACGTGAACTGTTCAATATTGGCAACGATAGAGAAATTACCATTCGGGATGCAGTAAAAGTCATTGCTGAAGAACTGGGTCACACCGACCCTGAGTGGACTACTTCTCCTAGCAAGGCCGGCAGTACTGCAACACGTAGACCCAACATTGCCAAACTGAGATCCGTCATGTCCGATTATAAACCAATGTCGTTTGAGCAAGGTGTCAAACGAATTGTTAAGAATTTAGTTGACAAGTCTTAAACAATTATTGTATAATAGTGTATGAAATTAAAAGTATCTGAACTATTCTATTCGGCACAAGGCGAAGGACGCTTTGTTGGTGTACCCAGTGTGTTTCTGCGCACATTCGGTTGTAACTTTAAGTGTGCTGGCTTTGGTATGCCACCGGGTGAAGTGAGTCACGAAGCCACTGACATTGCGGCCACACACACTATGATTCAACCGTTTGCAAAGTTTGAAGACTTGCCGTTGGTCAATACTGGCTGCGACAGTTATGCCAGTTGGCATCCAGACTTTAAAGACCTAAGTCCAACTATTGATACTGACAAGTTGGTGGATCAGATGCTGGCACGGACACCCAATCACAAGTGGATGCAAGACAACGGCAATGACGTACACTTGGTTATCACAGGCGGCGAACCCTTGCTGGGTTGGCAACGCACATACGAAGAGTTGATCGGTAATCCCAGTATGAGTGATCTACGTAATATTACATTTGAAACCAATGGCACTCAAAAATTACAACCTAGTTTTAAAAACTTCATGCACGAGTGGAGTCGGAATCCCCCATTTGTTTCTAGAGAAGTTACATTTTCAGTCAGTGCTAAACTCAGTGCCAGTGGCGAAAAGTGGGAAGAAGCTATCTGTCCCGATATTGTTGCAAGTTATCAAGACATTGGTACCACTTATCTTAAATTTGTTGTGGAGACAACGGAACACTTTGCAGAAGTCGACCAGGCTGTAAAAGAATTTCGTGCCGGCGGCTTTACTGGCGTTGTGTATGTTATGCCGCAGGGCGGTGTGGTTACTCCATATGCACAAAATCGTGTGCGAGTAGCAGACTGGGCCTGTAGCAAGGGTTACTACTATAGTCCAAGATTACATGTGGACTTATGGGGCAACGGCTGGGGCAAGTAATGGCTGCTGTATTTGCATTTAAGCGAAATGAACATACTCAAAATGACGATTGGTTCTATCGTCGCTGTGCTGGGTGGCAACTTAAATTTGTATGGTGGCCTGATATATGCAACTTGACCGGCCGCAGATTATGGATGGAACTGGCATATTGCGGAACAAGTTTACTAACAGGCCCGGGTGACACAATTGTGTATCACCGGTGGCACGATAAAAACGAACATATTATTTTTAAAATTAAAGGGAATTAATGAGTTATCTATTTACAAGTGAAAGTGTATCCGAAGGACATCCGGATAAAATTGCAGATGCTATCAGTGATGCAGTGTTAGATTTGGTAATGTCCAAGGAAAATACTGCACTTCGCTGTGCTTGCGAAACACTTGTTACTACCAATCGTGTTGTGGTTGCCGGCGAATACAAAGGCGTCTTGCATGCCGAAGAAGTTGAATCAGCAGTACGCAGAGTTATTAAAGACGTTGGGTACGAACAGTCTGGATTTGATTGGCGTACTGTTGAAATCACCAACTTGTTACACGGACAAAGTGCAGATATTGCACTGGGCACAGACACATTTGGTGCTGGCGACCAAGGGCTGATGTTTGGGTATGCTTGCAACGAAACTGATAATCACATGCCCAGTGCTATCTACTACAGTCACAAGATTGTGGAGCACTTGGCACAAGTACGTCGAGCAGGCACATTGCTTTGGCTTGGTCCAGATGCCAAAAGTCAAGTAACATTTGAATACAATGACAATGGCACACCCAAACGCATTGCCAAAGTTGTGTGTTCGACCCAACACAGTGATAACATGTCAATTGATGTTGTCCGTGCCGCAGTAGAAGAAATTATTCGTCAAGTTTTACCAATGAAGTTTGTGGATGAGAAAACTGAGTTTCATATTAACCCCACTGGTCGATTTGTTATTGGTGGTCCTGATGGCGACACAGGGCTCACAGGCCGTAAAATTATTGTTGACACTTACGGCGGGTATAGTCCTCATGGCGGTGGAGCTTTCTCAGGTAAAGATCCTACTAAAGTTGATCGCAGTGCTGCCTATTTGACACGCTGGATTGCCAAGAACATTGTGGCCAGCGGCCGAGCAGACTGGGCCACTGTGCAGATCAGTTATGCCATTGGTCTAGCACAGCCTATGAGCTTTTATGTCGAAACTGACCACAAACCACAAAGTCGCGAATTGACCAAATGGGTGCAAGACAACGTTGACCTAACACCCCGAGGCATTATTGAACGATTTGATCTCTTCCGTCCTATCTACAGTAGCACCACCAACTACGGACACTTTGGCAAAGACTATTTGCCCTGGGAAACTGTAGATTTATTCTAAGGAAACTATATGGGATTTTTTGATAGATTTAAAAAGAAGCCAGAGCCTGAGCCCAAAGTCAAGGCTGAATCCAAGCCCCGAGTACCGGCAAAGACTGAAAAAGAAATTGCCACAGAAAAAGGCGAACCCTACGTAGCAATTCTCAGCATGCATGTAGATCCGGAGAACATGCACCAAGGTGCGTTTGAGCTAGACTGGAATGATAAGTTTATTGCCAATTTGGTTCGTGCTGGATATCAAGGCAAGCCCGACGACAAAGATTCAGACATTGTGGATCGTTGGTTTCAGAATGTTTGTCGCCATGTTGTGATGGAAACATGGGAACAGGAAATGGCAAATAATCCCAATCGTGTGGTGAAAAGTCGCGACATAGGAGATGGCCGATCCGAAGTGTCTTAATATGATTTTATATGTAAACGGTGACAGCCACGCTGCGGCAGCCGAAGCAGTTAATCCGCATGCGTTTGCCATGGACGATGGACAGTTGTTTTACATGGGCCGTGCTCCGCATCCAGAAAATTTAGCAGTGAGTTGGGGAAGACGATTGAGCGATGCGTTACGTGCCAGTTTTCACTGTGATGCTGAGAGTGCCAGTAGTAACACTAGAATTTTGCGCACAACAAGAGATTGGTTAAAAAAGATACACCACCCAGAAGAAGTGTTAACGGTAATACAATGGAGCACCTGGGAACGCGAAGAGTGGTTGATTGACGGTGTGTATTATCAAATCGGTGCCAGTGGTATGGACGATGTGCCGGTTGCCCATCAGCAACGTTACAAAGAGTTTGTGGTCAGTGTAGATTGGAAACAAAAAACTCAACAAGCACACGATGAAATTTGGAAGTTACATACCGAATTGAACAAACTGGGCGTTAACCATATCTTTTTTAATGGTAATAATGATTTTAGTAGCATTAAGAAACCAAAAAAATGGGGCAACAGTTACATTGACCCGTACAACTCAGAAGGCACATACAATGCTCGAATCAGAGCCGCTGGAATAGAAACAGTTGCACCCAATTCATGGCATTTTGGCAAGGATGGCCATAGCTTTTGGAATCGTTTTATGTTACAATATATCAATACCCACAACAAAGTCTAAGGTTTCCCATGCGTTATGTGTTAATTGACACAGCTAATATGTTTTTTCGTGCCAGGCACACTGCTTTTCGTGCCAGCGACCCTTGGGAAAAAGTTGGGGTAGCACTGCACACAACGTTGATGAGTGCTAATAAGGTTGTCAAACGTTTTGAAGCAGACCATGTTGTATTCGCACTAGAGGGACGTAGCTGGCGTAAAGATCACTACAAACCCTACAAAGCAAATCGTGCTGTAGCCCGTGCCGCACTGACCGAAGCAGAAGCAGAAGAAGACAAAATGTTCTGGGAAGCATTTGACAGTTTGACTAAATACTTGTCAGAAAGAACCAACTGTAGCGTAGTACGATGCGCCACTGCTGAAGGCGATGATATCATTGCACGTTGGATTGCCCTACATCCCCAAGACGAACACATAGTAATTTCAAGCGACACAGATTTTGTACAGCTGGTGGCCGCAAACGTAAAACAATACAATGGCATCACCGACGAACTTATCACCACAGAAGGCATTTATGATGCCAAAGGTCGACCTGTAGTTGATAAGAAAACCAAGGAACCCAAACAGATTCCTGATCCTGCATGGTTGTTGTTCGAGAAATGTATGCGTGGTGATACCAGCGACAATGTGTTTAGTGCATTTCCTGGTGTGCGAACCAAAGGCACCAAAAACAAGGTAGGTCTACAAGAAGCATTTGCGGACCGTACAACCAAAGGCTACAACTGGAACAACATGATGTTGCAACGTTGGACCGACCACAATGGCGAAGAACACCGTGTACTGGATGATTATGAACGTAATCGTCAGTTGATTGATCTCACACATCAACCACAGGCAGTAAAAGACACAGTGGATCTTGCTATCATTGAACAGATCTCGCACAAGGATATCGGGCAGGTGGGCGTGAGGTTTATGCAATTTTGCGGCAAGTATGATCTAGTAAGATGTAGTGAAAATGCCGAAGGATTTGGCCGTTGGTTGAATGAAACATACAAAGGAGTTTTAAATGTTAGTAGCTAAAGTAGTAGCAGATAAACAGTTTTGGATCTTACAAGAAGATGATCGCAAAGTTGGAAATATTGAAGCCTGGAATGGTGGATATCAAGTTCGTATCAACAATCAAGTAAAGCAATTTAAAACAATTAAACTTGCGGCACGTGAATCAAACATTGTATTTGCCGAAGAAAAAGTTGTGTCAAAGCCAGACAACACTGTTGTACACGGATATCCGGTGGCAGGTCGTTGCTATAATCCTGTCTGGGATGTGGTACATCATTTGCCAATCTATACCAAGACTGCCAAAAGCAAAAGTTGGTTTGCCGCAGGATGGTATTCCATCAAGCGTGGACGCAATTGGAAAGTCATACAAGATCCCAAACTGATTGCATTGCAACGCTATCCGTATCAAGGCCCGTTCAAAGCCAAAGATGAAGTGTCACAATGATACACATTCAGCGATTCATTGAACGACTGCAAGGATTTGAAGCACGTGGTGCTAGAGATTTTACCATGCCCATCAAAGACGCCAAAGACCTACATGCTGATCTCACAAGGTTGTTGATAACACTACAGGCCGCAAGGGAATCTGCTGTAAGCACTGCACAACAAAGCGAAATTACAGTGGAAATGAAAGGCGGATCATTTTAAAAGTCCCTATATTTGTCATAAATAAAATGTAGGAGTTTAATGAATGTCAAGACCAAAACCCAAAGTTCTTCTAGAACTAACAAACAAAACCACATACAAAACTGAACAGGTTTTATCGTCAGCAGGAGTGTGGGCTGTGTTCTTTGACGACTCTCCTATCAATCTCAAAACCAGCAACATGCTGGTTCAACACCCTGGCCCCAAGTACAAGAAAGTTAGTTTCTCTAATCCAGGACATGCACACAATCTTTCAAAGAAACTAAACGCACAGTTCAAAACAGACAAGTTCACTGTGGTATTGTTAACACAGGGCAACACTGTTCAGCCCGCCAGTGCGTGATAAACTAAAATTAACCCAAACACTGGTAGCCAATCTACCAGAAGAATTTGCCGAGCCTGTTGAAGTTGCTATCAAGACCTGGTGGGCAAACATTCGCAAGACCGGAGGAATGCGCCTCACTGAACATGGATTTTATGTATTCAGTCGTGTGTTAGAATTAGATCACTATGAACTAGAGATTAAACCAACACCCGGGAACAGACGTATTGTGTTAACACTTGACCGCAAACTCCAAAGCCCGTATTACATCAGAATAGACAAACGTATTCCAACTGGTGTTTACATGTTTGGCAGTCGTGAAGCAGTCATGGCTCAACTGTATGGTGATTTAGAAAAGTTCCTGCGTAACTATTGACTGCAACTCTGGTCGCTGTTGGACTTTTTCTAATACATCTTTTAAAAACAAATTTTGTTGCAACAGATCATAATTGTGCTGTACACGTACTAAATCAAGACTGCGGTGTGCCAGATCAAAGTTGGTCAGCAATCCAAGATTAAGTTCCACTGCAAGATCACATCTGCGGCCAGGATCCGATTCTGTTTGGTAACTGTGATCAACAACATCATCAAACACATCAAACCCCAGGCTGGCCATATAGTCTGCTATGCGCCATCCACCAACCCAAATTGGAATGGTCCCAGCGTATAGTGCCATCAGTGTCTTTTCTGTGACTATGGTTTCTCTTTCGTAATACGCAGGTTCAGTTATCAAAGAAACACAACTGGGTTCAAACACTGTGTTCTGCAACAATTTATTATATGTGTGTGCGTTTTTAAATGAGCCATTGCGAACTCCTTGGTCCATTACAACTTCAGGACCAAATACATAGTTGGTAACAGCTATGCTGTTGATGTCGTTTGTTTTCCATGCAAGAGAATGACAATAGTTGGTTAACCTATACTGTTCGATCAGTGCCAATAACCGACGTCTATTGGACCTGGGTTTGTTGATCATAAAATTAAATGTGGCTGTTTTACGTCTCCAATCCGGTTGTATATTCTGCTGTACGAATTCTCTATTTTCTCGGGCTAAAAACATAGGTAAACACACATACGGATATTCGTTCAATCCTTCTTGTACTGTTACGTGATCAAATACCAACAGGTGTTGTTGCGGATCGCATAAGCTGTTTTCCAGTAATTTTTCCACATGATAACAATGTTCGTAAGGATTATAGTGGTGATCCCGAACCAGAATAATTTCAGGACTAGACAGAATCTCACCCGAGTAGGTGTAAGTAGGACCGTGTATTTCAATCATGACCTGTATTTACAAGTAAATATTGCTATGACAGATATAATAAAAACAGCACTGGGATCAACATACTGTATGTTTTATCATCATGCATTTCACATTGCACAACTAACTCCAGTGCAGACACTCGAAGGATCTTGTTCTGTGGTAAATCAAGCATTGGATTTGCATGGTACTGATCTATTGGTTTGGCCTGCAGGACTGCAAGACGAGATTACAAGATTACTGTGGGTCAACCAATTTTATCAAAATTTACACAAAGAACCCATACGCAAGCCGTTGTTAATACACCGGCAACAGGAACAGTACATAGTCGACTGTGGCGATACACGACTAATGACACTGCAATTAAATCCTGAAATATCCACAGTCAGTGTTGTTACGACATGCACAGTGTCCGATGCTGGCCGATATCAGGTCTGGCAACAGATTACCTCTGATTCAGACCTGATACGATTGACCCAGTTTGATACTAACAACACAACAATATTAATTACTACCACACAGCCTGGTGCTGACTACGGACTTGAGTGGCTGGAAATTGGTGATCACAGCACCGGACATCATTTGCACAGTGTTGATCTTAGATTAACAATGATGCAAAATTATCTTGATGCACAAGTTACAAATTTTAAATTTGACACTGAATGGGCGAAGTCGCCCGTGGATTGGCTAGCGTTTGTGTAAGCATAGTGGTCCACTGAACAAAGTCATTGGGCCATTCAGCAGCCATCTCTGCCAATACAGTTTGGTTGTGTTTGGCAGCACGTTGACACCTGTGTTGTACTAGAGCCAATTCTTTAGACTTTATTGCTCGAACAATTTCAAGACTTTTCCATACAAATATACGTTGCTTTTCTTGTACTTCTATTAGCCGGTCATAGTGATTGTGATCTATCAGATCTGATAGAGTATCAAATCCCAGGCTAGTTAGATAGGCCACTGTGTATCGGCCCGACGACACTGTCCACGGAACAGGTGTTACCAGTGCTCGAAATATTTTTTCACTAAGTGATATGTTGTTGTCACTGCTGTAGGTTTCGGCCACAATGTTAACATATGATCGATTAAAAATTTCATCATGTTCTATTTCATAATTGCGCACAGGCATTTGTGTTGTGAGCAGTTCATAACTTTTTTGATATTGTAATTTATCTTCGTCACTGGCATGAGACCAGTGTTCATTCCAATACTCCAATGCACTGGTTATGGGAATAAGAGCAGGATCCGACACTACAGAATTTCCCGGGCGGTAGCAATTAAAATTTACATGACCTTTGTGCAAATGCACTCTGAGCCCAATTTCCAACATCAGCATAAATCTACGTTGGTCAATTCGATTCACTGCAAAAGAAAAATCTCGTTCCGGACTCCAGGTTTGGTCAACAGGTACATAGTGGTAGATTCCCAAGAAGCTTGTGGGCAATCTTATCACATGGTACTGCGTAGGGCAAGTGATATAGTTGTCGGTTATGACCGTGGTATCGGCATCAAACAGATAAGGCAAGTCACTGTGATAATCTGTGCTACAACTGCGTATGTCGTCAACCAAACACACAATCACTGTTTGGGTGCCTTTTTTCCATATCCGTGGATGGTCAGTAACACTAAACCCGGTATTTTGTAGTGTTTGATATATTGTGTTATTGATATTATCTTCGCGTGCCAGGCATCGACTTTGATTCCAAATCTCGCTATCGTGTGGTTTGTTGAATGCTTGTTGCATAGTGTACTTATTAAGGCAAATATCTTGAAAAAAATTTGCATTTTGAGCAACCAGTGGGTTGACATTGTATAAATAAACCTATACAATACACACATGCGCCAATAAAAAGGTGTATGTAAATTTAAAGAAACAAAAATGCAAACAAACGTATTACATTCTATATTAAATTGTTCAGCCAAACAGGCCGGCTTTGCGCCCTCTATTTGGTCGGCAATCAATAGCATGTCATATGATCGTGCACCAGAGGGTACCAGGGTCCAGGAGACCATGTCGTAAATAAAAGTTTACACACAAACTCCAAGGACCCTAGGATTAAAAACCCTAGGGTTTTTTGTTTTTAGTAAAGGAAAAATGAAGAAATTAGATTTAGAAAAACGAATGCGTGAGGTAAAGTACACAACCGAGCACACGCTGACCCCAGAACAACGTGAAAAGTTGATTGGGGAAAAGTTGGAACGTGCCAGATTGATGCATGAAACTCGTGCGCGAGTTGAACATCAACTTCCGGCATAGATCCTAAAGTGTTGACAGGAAACGAGGTCCTGTGCTACACTATAAACAAGCACAAACGGGCGGTGACGAGGATGGCTTATCTTCTTGTAGATAAAAAAATTCGTCATATTGAAGCACATCGAGTCGAGGGTACAAATCCTGTGGTGTGTTTCAATATACACATTTGCAAAAGTGTGTAAATACCTAATGAAAATCAGTGTTACCAATCATTTTACTCTCTCATCGCCAAATGATGTTTATGAACAATTCCAAACTCCTGTGTGGGAGATTGAAATACACGATCCTGTGTTAGATACCGCAGAGTTCGAACAAGAGATGCATGATAGCAATAACTTTGCTATCAGTATAGAACATAAAGTAGGACACAGTAATGACAATACAGATCGCCAATACCTGCGTTCTGTCTACAATGGCTCTGGCGTTGTGTCTAAGTTTTTGGCACAATCACAACAAGAATTTTTGCTAGAGTTAATCAGCCAATCGCCTTGTTTTCGGACCAGGTATCATAATTCACTTGATCATTATCGTAGTAGAACAAGCTGGCTTGCCACAGTGCTTAGGGATCAGCCAGAATTTAAAATGGCACCTCATTTGGACAACAGCCATGTGATGGCACAGATGATAGTTAACTTAGTACAACACAATACAACAGCAACAGAATTTTATTACTTCAACGAGACTGTACCGTGTTATCGTGCGCCGTTAAAGAAAAATCACGGAGTGATATTTTTAAACACTCCGGGGTCTGTCCATGGTATTACCAACATAAACAAAACACGCTGGACATTGAGTGGTGGATTGAGAATATAAATGTCAATATCAACCAGCTGTCAAGCCGCATATCATAGTATCTGTGTCAACCAAGATGGCACACTTGAACCATGTTGTCAATACAAATCTGTAAAAAAAACTAAACATCGTTACAACGACTTTGAACAATATATCAAAGACATTCCGACAAGAATGCACAATGATGCTGAAAGTGACATTCAGCATGCTGGATGTCAAAAATGTTTTAAAGAAGAGCAACACGGTTGGAAAAGTCTAAGACAATTACAAAACAGGTGGTATAAACCAACTGGGCAAGAGCGAGTTGATCAAGACAATCCCATATATCATTTAGAATTGAGACTAGGCAATTTTTGCAATCTCAAGTGTATCATGTGTGGTCCGGCGCAAAGTTCTAGTATCGCGGCAGAACGTCACATACATCTAGAGCGTTTTAAAAAAATTGGCGCAACTATGCCAGCCAGCGAAATGCCTTACTACTGGAAAGAAGAAGAATTCAAACAGTTTGCACAGACTGTGCTGACAAAAAATGTTCGCAGAGTCAACATCACTGGTGGTGAACCGTTTATTATACCAGAAGTGGTTAAGTTTTTGGATATGTTAGCACCACGTGCCAATGACGTTATTTTAAGTTTTAATACCAATTTGACCGAAGTTGGTGATAAACTATTAATTGCATTACAGAGATTTAAACATACACACATCAGCATAAGTTTAGAAGGTACAGGTGCTATGAATGATTACGTAAGATATCCAAGCCGCTGGACGGATATTGAACACAACATTCAATTGTTAAAACGCGAGATGCCGCTGGCAAGTTTAGAAATTAATCATGTGCTACAGCACACCAGTGTATATGCATTGCCAGACTTGGCAGCATTTTCAAAACAGTTTAACATGTACCTGCAAATTACAACAGTATCTGGTCACCCACATTTGACGTTGAACTCGGTGCCCAGTGAGCACTTGATAAAATTTAAGACTTGGGCTGAGACCAGTACTGATCTTGATAATAACCAGAGATCACTAATTGTAGGCATGATTGATTCGGCCAGGTTTGATGCTGAATTGTATCGCAAGTTCAAAGAATATGTTGACCTGCTTGATAGTATCAGAGGTACTGAATACTTTTCAGTATTTCCTCAAGCACGGATTTAGGGCTGTTGGTATAGTTGGGTACTTAGTGGCTTTGCAAACCTCAGTCCCAAGACGATCCACCAGATATACATAAGTAATCAAGAGACAAAAATATGAATGTAGTTGTTGTAGACGGTGGCGACCGAGATGGAATCCCTCTTGTGGAACTAAAAATTAGATTGTATTAAAGCATTCTTTAAGAACAGGCAGACTAAGTATTTTAGAGTGCTTTAATACACACATTAGAAACAGTGTGTTCAACGTATATGCACAGGTGGCGGAATGATTACGCAACGGATTGCAAATCCGTATCATGCAGGTTTGAGTCCTGTCCTGTGTTCCAATTTTTGCAAAGTAAAGATATGAAATTATTTGCCACTGTGTTTTTTTGTGCAGTTCTATCCAATGCTACAGCTCGCACCAGTGAGCCCACAGTGTTGGTCTACAACATCAATGCACAGCGCACAGAACAGAGTCAACACGCCGATCAAGTCAGATCTATGGCCAGTGTGACCAAGTTGATGACTGCCATGGTTGCATTGGATCACAACAGAAATCTACAACAACCAGTGCTGCTGGGGAAACACACCAGTAGTCGATTGCCGCCTGGTCTATACACTAGAGAACAGTTGTTGCTGGCCATGCTGGTCAGCAGTGACAACGGTGCAGCTGAGGCCATTGCACAGGACTATCCCGGAGGTCGATCTGCGTTTGTAGCTGAGATGAATCGACATGCTAAAATGTGGAATCTTGGAGATACTAAATTTGTAGATCCTTCGGGTCTGGGTGTGTTCAATGTGTCCACTGCACAGGACCTGGCGGAGATGGTACAGATTGCTGCCAGTTATTGGTTTATACAAGAAGCAAGTGGGCAGTCTACTGTACAGTTGAAAAAGCCGGATCAAACTCGTGGCAACACTGTGAATCTCATTCACACATCCCGTCCACTGTTAGCAGAATTTGACCGTGTGGCTGTGAGTAAGACTGGATTTACCAATCCCGCCGGGTGGTGTGTGGCCATGCTGGTGGAACGTAACAAACAGCAGTATGTGGTCATTGTGCTGGGCGCCAGTACTAAACTGAATCGCAGTGCAATTATAAAGAAAGCGTTTAAAAATTTGTGATACTAGTACTGTATTACATTCAAAGGAGCGGCCATGTCAAAAGTATTTTATCTCAACTTACCTCAACTTCCAGACAAAATTTATAATAAATTAGTCGAAACTTGTTATTCAACTGTGCTAAATGAACAATCTCGTCTTTGGACACATGATTTTCATCGTGGTGAGTTGGTGGTTGCCGCGATTGAGGGTGGAGCAGTTGTACTAGATGATTTGTTGGTAAAAGATTTAGACCTACTTTACAAAGATTATTTTCCCGGCCAAGAACTTCTTTTCACTACTGCTAGAATCAGCAATGTGGTTGGACAAAAAAGTATATTGCCACCGCACTGTGATCGCACAAGAAAACTGGCCATCAATTATGTTTTAAAAACTGGTGGGTCACAAGTTTCGACTTGTTTTTATAAAGAACGTAGATCTACTCCAACGCTCAACACTGCTGAGAATAGATATTACAAGGATCTCACTGTTGACTTTCTTGAGGTAATTCCTGAAAAAACTTGGCACTGTTTTGATGTTCAAACTTTTCACAGTGTCAACGATATAGAGACAGATAGATTTTTCTTTTCAATAATTTTAAAAACAACCAACCCTTCAATAGAAGAATTTTCTTTGAAGTACAAGAATTTAATGTAGGTGTGGGTCGAGTCCTGTCACCTATTCCAATTTCAGGAAGATGATGCAGCAGGGTTGGTCCTGCGACTGGCCTTGAAAACCAGGTTCTCTTAACAGGGATGGGGTTCGACTCCTCCGTCTTCCGCCAACAAGGTGTGGTCCTATAATGGTATTAGAGCAGATTGCTAATCTGTCGCTCGGCGTAATCCGGGTTCTGAGTTCGAGTCTCAGTCACACCGCCAACATTGCCAACGTAGCTCATCAGGTAGAGCACCAGACTGAAAATCTGGGTGTGACTGGTTCGAGTCCAGTCGTTGGTACCAATCTGGGTCCTTGGTGAAATGGATATCATGCTTGGCTTCGAACCAAGTGGTGTGGGTTCGATTCCTGCAGGACCCGCCAAACATAGCCCGTTAGCTCAATGGTAGAGCACTCGACTGATAATCGAGCGACAGAGGATCGTTACCTCTACAGGCTACCAATAATTTTTACAGAGTAGAATTAATGAAGGATTTAATATTAATCGCATTGAAAGAAGAAGCGCCTAACATGACTTTCAGTATGAAAGTTTTTTTCACTGGGGTAGGAAAAGTAAATGCCGCAATGACTACAGCTGAAATGATTGCTAAGTACAATCCCAATCGTATTATCAACTTTGGTACAGCTGGCGGAGTAACTGTTAAGTCAGGATTTCATCAAGTGACCAAGTTTATACAACGTGACATGATGTGCTGTGAGTTAGGAAGTCTCCCGGGACAAACACCATTCGAAGATGGTGTTGTTTTAGATTTTGGCAAGGGGTTGACCTGCAGTACAGGTGATAACTTTGTTACTGATAGTAATCTATTGATACCAGCCGACGTAGTGGATATGGAAGCATACGCTATAGCAAAGGCATGTAAAAAACATAACGTAGAATTTTTATGTTACAAGTTTGTTAGTGATGGTGCCAACGAAGATTCACTGAATGATTGGCGCACAACTGTTAGTCAAGGACAACTTCACTATCTAAATAAACTTAAAGAATTAAATGTATCTCTGGTGTAATGGCAGCACCGCGGTCTCCAAAACCGTCAGTCAAGGTTCGAGTCCTTGGAGGTACGCCAGTTTAGCTCTTATAGTATAATGGCATTACATGCCCTTGGTAAGGGTAAAACACAAGTTCAATTCTTGTTAAGAGCACCAAATAACCCTACAGTCTGTAGGGTTAAAATACCAAGTTGACCATTTAATGCCGTTTTGCTATAATAGAAACAAGTTAAGAAATTAGCTGGATCTGCAAATAACCCTACATGTTGTAGGGTGTTTGCAAAACAAATTGACTAGATATAGCCATTGTGTTATACTAGAGACTAGTTAGGAAATTAACTAGACGTTCTTTAAAAAATTGTTGTTTTTGGTAACCCGCAAGGGTTGCTATTTTAAAACGTATTAAAGGTTAACTAGACCACTAGGCGACTGGGATGATTGCAATACCGACGGGTGTTGGTCAAGTCCAGGAGCATGAAGCAGGGAGCGATCCCGGAATTGCGGTGGACAATCTAGGAGTAATGACCGTGCAGGCCTATACGAGACGTTCGTATAGGTAGAGACAGATGCACAATGGTTCCTTTAGTATGTTTTAAAATAGTGAATTTTTAATGTTGTTAGTTTTGCTGACGTAAGCCATTGGGTAAACGTCAACCCTAAGTAACTATATCGATAAACGGTAGTGTGGCCACCAATTCCGTTGAGGTACAGCAAATAGTGCGTCAGTAAAACTAACAATATTAGGTCTGTTCGTATAGAGGTCATTACTGTGGATTGTCTATCCACTTACGGGGGTTCGATTCCCCCACAGACCGCCAAGTTTTGAGAGCCACATCGCCCTGATACTTCCTTTGGTAACAAAGCACTAGGTCTTGCAACCGTGGCTCTCCCCTTTTTGCTCGGTTCATCTAGTGGCCTAGGATAGTGCCCTTTCACGGCATTCACACCGGTTCGAATCCGGTACCGAGTACCAAATCCCGTTACTATTTTCGTTAAAATAGCGTTTGATTAGCGATAGAGATCCGGTGGCAGAAAACCGTAAGCGTGAGGCTGGAAACTACCCTCGCAGACTCTGATAGGCAGAATCTCAACTGCACACAGACACATAGAATAAATGGAGATGGACAGAGTAACTGCTCAATCAAGGGCTGGCATGGAAACCAGTAGCTTGTCCTAATATGGATGTGTAGGAAAATTGGTAACCCCAGGAGACTGTAAATCTTCCGTCGTAATGGCATTGTTGGTTCAAGTCCAACCTCATCCACCAAGTTTTGCAAGTGTCAGCAAGTGAAGTCACACTGTTTAGTATTCTTCGAAGGTACTGAGTAGTAGAAGGTTTTGGGTTCAACTCCCACCCGCGGGGAACTGCGGAGGTCTGTAAAGGAGACAAACTGGATGAATCCCAAGTGACGTACCGAGTCCTGGTCGACTTTATTACACAGGTGAATGGTTGCTATAACGATGGAGCAACTACTTGCAATTCTAACGTTCTGTCTAATCAACAGATACTGTGACCCACAGGATGAGAAGTGGTGTGATATCCACGGGTGGTAGTCTTTGAACCGAAAGGCCGCTGGCAATGCGAGAACGGTCCCTGTCGGGAAGCGGGTGGAAGGCATGTGTGATGCATAGAATCGCTAACCTTAGTTGAGTTAGATTCCGGATTAATCTATGTTGATGTGCTATAATTACCGCCGGGGGATGCAGAGCATCTGGGGGATTAGTATAATGGGATTACGGCAGCTTTGCAAGCTGTTTATGAGAGTTCGATTCTCTCATCCTCCACCATTTTATAAAAGGAAATTGTATGAAACGTAAACCGATCGTGCGCGAACGTAACTGCTTCGTTCGTCTTGCACTGTTCCGCAAAGCAGGTGCGCATCGCAAGAGCAACAAAGCTCTACGACGGGCACAAAAACAAAGCCCATTGGGGGGGTGAAACTTTAAGGTGAAGTAACGGACTTTTAATCCGTAAAACAGGGATCGTTCCCCTGCACCCCTACCATATAAAAACATTCTCAGTGTAAGTCAAAGCGGTGTGATTAAGTTTGCTCTATGCCTGCCTTTGAGAGTGTTTCTATATGGTATGAAATTCAGTCAATAAGTAATGTTATGAAAATTAAACTACCTCAAGAACTACATTGGCTCTGCCCTGTTGCAGTACCTGATCTGATTAGATTAGGTGGAAAAATGGATGGCGGCTATGTTGTGCCGCGAGTGGCAGTGGAGCAAGCACAGGGTCTATTGAGTTTTGGGCTTGGAGATGATTTTACATTTGACCAAGACTGGCACGATCTCAAGCCCCAAGATCCAATTCAGATGTATGATGCCAGTGTCACAAGAGATACCATGCGTATCAGCATTAACACGCCGGTTCGAGGACATCTGGACATTC
>Ga0181349_1000235_pt1 | contig 23391 bp, 31 predicted proteins | sample Su13VDMM110SD_FD_130106 | JGI IMG/M metagenome (GOLD analysis project Ga0181349, IMG submission 130106) | Freshwater viral communities from Lake Michigan, USA - Su13.VD.MM110.S.D | ecosystem: Environmental > Aquatic > Freshwater > Lake | place: USA: Michigan | collected 2013-07-16 | reverse complement strand
GGACTACTACTTTGACACAACAATGTTCGTGCTTCGCGAGTCTTGCCACGTTTAAACAGATCCACACAATCCAGTTTCCAGTCACGTACTGACTTGTCGCTTTCGCCTGGAGCACTTAGCGTACCTGACTGACTGTTCATCTGTGTTAGATTCAAGCATTTGCGCAGATCTGGATATGTGGCCTTGACATAGGTGTCCAGTACATCCAGATCAAACTCCACACCTTCTGTTACCAACACAGTAGCCACACGAGCAGTGAATTCTGTGTGATCAGTCTTGGTGATGTGAAAGCCCTGGCAACGACTGTGCAACGGGGCAATGATCTTGTTGGGAAAGTTACAAGTAAGAATAAATCGCACACTGCCTGAGTAGTCTTCCATCAAGTTACGCAGTGCTGGCTGTACTGAGTTGGGATTCATGTAGTCTGCTTCATCAATCAGCACAACCTTGAACTTGCCAAATGGCATGGTCTGACAAAAGCTGATCAGCTTGTCTACCCACTCAACCTTGCGAGCTTCCTTGGAACCGTTTGCGTACATTACATCATACTCGTCCACACCCAGCTCGTTGATCAACAGTTTGGCCAATGTGGTCTTGCCTGTGCCTGCCGAACCTGACAACATCAAGTGCGGAATGCTTCCATCACGAATCCATTGTTGCACTTGCTCACGCTGTGCATCATCCACAAACACATAGCCGTCTACTGTGTTTGGCCTATACTGTTCTACCCAAAGTTTTTTCATGTTCTTCCTTGTGGAATGTTTTTACCAAGTTGTTTTTCAAATGACGATTCAATGTTTTGCATATCTTCAGGCAAGGGTGGCGGCACCCAGCGAGGCTTGGGCTCTTTCTGCCCAAAGATCTCAGCATGCCTTGTTGCCAGTTCTTCCTGACTTACAATTGATGGACGTGGTCTTGAACCTTTACTCATTTTACACTAACTCCTCAACAATTCCTAGTACTTCGGCAAGTATCAAGAATGTTCCTGCCCAAAATAAATTGCCTAGTACCAAGTTGCCGCCGGCAACAATGCGTAATGCGCTTTTGGCCAGGCTCACATAAAAATGGCCACGACTGGTGTCTTGTGGTTGAATATTCATGGTTTAAACCATCCCTTAATTGTGTTGATCAAATTTAAAAATCTCATGCTGTGAAAGTTGAAATAAGGTGTTTGGTGAGGGCATTGGCCTTGCTGTTCGGTTACCCTCTGCCAATCACAGTCTAGACTAATTTCTTGTCCGCAGGTATCACACTTCATTGAGTGATCGCCACATTTGTTTTTTGGATTGTTCTTCCAAAAATTCTGGCTCGCCTACAAATTCTGGCGAGTCCTTGAGAATCCCGTCAAGCAACCATTTTAATTTGTACAAATCTTTCTTGATTTCCCATTGCACATACCCATCATTATATGGGCTGTGCAACTCTACACCTGCTATGTAGATTTGATGGCTGATTGAATTATAATCCATTGGTTTACGAAATCCCATATCAGTTGTGTTGCATCCAGTCGGGTTTGGCTTCCACATGGATAGCATCCGAAAAGGTGGTATCCTGTGGTTCTTCATCTGATTCCATCATGATGTCTTTGGGGTCAACTCTGCGTAGAGTTTGCTTGCCGTTTTCGTCTTCTATGTCAATGCCGCGAGTCCAACGTCCGTGTTCCACACAGATCCAAGTGCCTACCCGGATATCCTGTTGATCAGGGCCCACAGCATACACTCTGCCCCAACGTGGACGAATGCCCGAGCTTTTGCCGTTGTCTGTGGGCAGGATAAGTCCGCCGCGGCTGAGTCGTTCTTTAAAGTTCATATCGCTTACAATTACAGAGTCCCGTAAAGGCTTTAATTGTGCGCGATCAATGCGATGTGGTTCAAATGCAGCTTTGGCCGTCATGATTACTTTCTGTTGCTGGTTTGGTTGTTGTACTGTTTTTGTACTTGGTCAGTTTTTTTAGAGATCACACGATTCATGTCATCCACAATGTCTCCGCGAGCATTGACTTTCATGTTGCCCACTGCTCGCACATTTTCGTTTTGCAGGGCCAATCGTCCCATGTCCACAGTTTTTCCCTGTGCTGTTTTGTATATTTTGCTGGTCATAACCTTCTCCTTAAAACAATATTTAACGCAAGAACTCGGCTGGGTCTAATTCGTAGTGCAGGCTGTTGATTCTATGTACACCCAGTTTGTACAACACAAAGCTGGCTACACTACTGCCTCGTCCCACACCCCAGATCAGTCGATTTTGTGTCATAGTATCCACCAAGTATTTGAGATACCGCAAAAGATCAAACAAGTTGCGTTCTTGAAACATCAAGAGTTCTTGACCACATCGTTGCAGTTCTGAGTTGGATTCGCACAGTGTCAACACATAGGCGGCAATATCCAGTTGCTTGTATTCTTCGGGCATGTACCAGTTGGCCTGACACCGATGATCCCATTGTTCAACTGACTGCTGTTGTGCCAGTTCATCATACTTGACAAACTGTGGTACATGATCAAGAATGTGTGCCGCAGTTTCTAGGTCAATAGAGTTGTCTACCAGCAAATGATTCAGTACTGCAAGATCGTGTCCTTGCAGGTACAAGTTCATAACGTCTTGCTCGCCAAATATCATTTGGCCAAATTTGTCAGTTCTCATTTCGTGGAAAGTTTGCAAATACCACAGTATTGCCGCTGTGTTCAGCAGTTTCTTCTGGCCATTCAAGACCATACTCGCGCCATTGATTGTCAGTGATCTTGACCACGTTGTCTGTGTCAGTTGGTGACAGCAATGAGTGACTAGGGCCAGAGTCGTGCCACCAGCCTGGCTGTGCGAACGGTCCCGGAGCATCTTCGACGTCGTGTTGGTACCACACACTGTCACCCAGACTGCTGGAGATGTCCAGACTGTCCACAGTCATACGACCTTCCATGATGGCATTGAGTTTGTGAAACAACATGATACCAATGATCTGATCCACAGGTTCTTCGGGCAAGACGGTAATGTTTATGCCCATCATGCTCATGAGTTCGCCACGTTCCTGTAGACTCTGATTGATAAACACTGTGCTTTCGAGTTCGCCTAGCACAAAACATTTCAATCGATCCATGGCAATGTTGGTGTCAGCAGGGTTTTTGGTTTGTGTAGTGAGATTCAGGCTCACATGATACTGATTGAGTTGCAGCAGATCTTGGTAGTAAATCCCACCCAAGAATTCCAAATCGTATTGTAGTCTAACGTTCATTTGATATTGATCTTGTCATCAAAGTTGGTACCTTTCACGTGCTTGGCCATGTTTTCTTGCACTTTTTGACGGTACTTGGATTGGTATGTTTCAATGGCCATTCGCAGTTGATTGCACAAATGACCATTGCCAGATCGGGCAGCAATGCCCAGCTTGTTGTTAAGTTCATTGATACGAGCACTGAGTTGTTCCTCAGTGAGTTCGTCAAGGTTGCCAATTAAAGGATGTTCCATGCTGTAATTGTAATACCAACAGCACTAGAAGTCAACAGGTTTGGGTCAACTCCAGTTGCCCACAGAAATAATCGAACTGGTGCCTACAGGAATTAGCCTAAAATAACTGTTGCCTTGTACAGTGCTGGTGCCACCGGGTGCGTTGGTATTGTATCTGATCTGCGGTGTAAATGTGCCTGCTGCGTTGGTTCTCACAACACCTTGCAATCTCACTGTGATAAGCTCTGAATTGGTAGTGGTTCCTGAAGGGGTAATCTGTGTGGCGCCCACAGCACTAGAGAAAGTTCTGGATATTGTGGTTGCACCTGCAGTAGGAGCACCAGAGCTTGTGGTCACATCAGCGGTGTAGCTGATGCTGGTAATACTGCCGCCCAGTGCAAACAACAAGCTAACACTGTGAGCCAATGATGGTGCAGCAGTGTTGTTGATGATGTACTGCGCATCAAACATATAGGTGGTACTAGCGTCTAGTGTAATAGCACCGTTGGTAGGATTGCTGAATATTTTTTGAGCTGACGTGCTTTGAGTCAGAGTGTATGGTGTCAAACCTGGTGTCATCACAAACTGTGTGCCTGGTATCAACGACCGTTGATTTGCTGTGGCGCTGGCATAGAAAGAAATACCGTCATACTCCAGGGCACCAGCAGCAGGAGTAGTCAACACGTCACCAGCAGTAAATTGTAGTGCGGCAAGGGAACCTGTCCCAATTGTGGGTCGTATACGAGCATTTGAAAACGCAGAGTTAACATTGCCCACTGCACTAACAATGCCACCAGTGGTGATATTGCCGCCGTTGACATTGCCTGTGGAACTGACCACACCAGCAGTCACAATGTTGCTGCCTACCACGTTGCCTGACGCAATAATCTGTTGTCCAGCTAGCACGTTACCGGTGGCACTGACATAGCCTACACCGCCAAAGCCTGCCACAATATTGCCAGTGGCTGTGACGTCGTCAACTTGTAGATCAGCTGCTGTAAAGTTTGTCAACGCTCGGTTCAAGTCAAAAATAGTAATAGTAGAACCGGCATCGTAGGTGCCAAATGCAAATTCGTAAACACCAGATGCACCAAAAGAAATAGTATTGCTGTTGTAGCCTTGTAGACCAGCTGTGCCCAATGTAACTGAGGCCGGCAGTGTCACAGTGTGTGCGGTGTTGGTAATGTTGATTTGCAGCTTGATATAGCCGTATGTGCCCGATGCTGGAAAGTTAGTAAAACTCAGTGTGATGCTGCCACTGGTAGTGATGCTTTGGTAATGCCCTTGTGTGTAGTTGATAGCAATAGCACCACTGGTGCTGCCAACCGCAACTCGAGTAGCACCGAAGTTTCTGATCAAGGCACCAATAATAGGAGCAGTACCATTCATGTCGTTGCTGATGCTCAAGGACACGTTGGAACCTGTAAGCGGTGCTTTTAGCAACACTTTGTTTTGTAGATCCGTGATTTCGGCTGCCGCGTCTTGAAAGTTTACCTTGATGTTGGTAAAGTTGTCACGGAATCCTTGGCTGTTGTTGTCTTGACCAGTAACGGGATATGCACCGTCGATGTTGTTGGGATTGATTGCGCTTGCCATCTATTGTCCTTGTGTTTATGCGAATACGCAACCATTGTTGCCGATACAGAACCATTTTGAGTTGATGTATTTGAGGGTACATGCATCGCCAATGGTATCAAATGTTATTGTGCCAGTACCTGATGTTTTCCATCCTGCATTTGTGACCGTGATCACCATGTCGCCACTGTCTGCAAACATAGCAAGTACTTTGACCTGCCCATTGATTCCTGCTGGCAATGTAGAAACTTCTGCTGCTGCTGTACTGAAATAGCTGTCGCTTACACCTAAGTTGACCACGCCTACGTTGGCCACATCTTCAGAACTGGCATTTAACGGTGATGCCAATGTAGCCAAAGGAGTCACTGTAAACGAACTTCCGTTGTCATCGGTCACAAACTGATAGGTATGCGTTCCTGCTGATGTAGTATTGGTTCGCGGAAAACTCAATACGCCTCCGCTGTAGCCAATGATTCCAGAGCTGGAATTGTTTACGTTGGCCACTGTGAGTGTGTAAGGATTGGTACTGGAGTTTGCTGCCACAGCATTGATGGCCAGGGTGATCACTGCTGTGTTTCCAGCAGCTGGAAGACCAGTGAAATTCACTGTGGTATTTGCGTTGGCTGTTATGGTCTGAAACGAGCCTGCTGCATAGTTGATGTTGGCAGTAGGAGCCACGTTTCCGCGGTTCAGCTGAATGTATCCTGTGTTTTGTAATCTAGCACCATATATCACACTGTCGTTGAATTCGTTGACAGAAGTGCTGACCTTTGAAATACTATTGGCCTGCAGGTTAGTAATCTCAGTTTCAGCATACTGAAAGTTTACCTTGATGTTGGTAAAGTTATCACGAAACCCCTGTGTGTTGTTGTCTTGTCCGGCCACTGGGTATTCGCCGTTGATGTTGTTGGGGTTGATTTGACTTGTCATTAATGTGTCCTAATTAAACCAGTATGTTGGTTCGGGGAAATACTAGATATTTATCGTTGATTTCGCCAGGATTGTACATATCCACTGGTTCGATAAATTCAACGCTGCCTTGGTCAAACGTTGTTTCTTCTGTGACCACTGTGGTCAACGGCAACCAACTGATTCTAGTTAGTTCAGGACCCGGGGCATTGGGTATGTACAACTGCGCACTACGATATCTGTCGCCACGAAGCACCTGCACAAAATCTCCAGTAGAAGTTTGCCCAACCAGGTTCAGTCTAACCACTGTGGTAATTGGATCCACTGTAATTTGATAAACAGCCAGTCGTTCGTTGTAGGTAATAGCGCTCATTGCTCCTGTGTCGTCGGTCAACGATAATGTAGTACCTCGCATGATACAGGTACCAGACGCAGAACTCAGTGTTTCTCTTGTGCCACTAGGTGTTAACGATACTGTAATCTGAGCACCGCCTGATATTGCAGCAACAGTCAAAATGTAGTAGGTGATACCTGCAACCAGCCCACCAAACACTGTGGGGTAAAATGTCACGGCTGAACCTACTGAAAAACCAGATGAGCTGCTGATAGTAATCAAATCTGTACTGCCCTCAACCACAGTCACGGTGGCAGCACGGGCCAGCGTGAATGTTGTGAGACTAGGAGTGGTCAACACCACATGTAGTCCAGCACTAAGGCCTCCAATTGGAGTTGACAATGTAATAGGCAAGTTGGGATACACTTTGATTGCACCTGTGGTGTTGACGTAGGTCACACGATCAGTGGCAGCATCTGTTTCAATGCACTCAATTTCTTCTCCGCCTGCAATGGTGTAACTTTCGTCGTATTCAAATCCATTGAGATCAAACTGGTCTGGCACATCATACACAGTTATGTATTCTTGCCAGGCATCAGTTACTGTAGAATATGAACTACCGCCAGGCGTGGTGTAATCTTCTTGTTTGACAAACACTATGGTATCGCCGTTGATCTGCGAAATTTCACCATCTAGGCCACCCAGCGCATTGATGTAGTCCAAGGTGCGCTCGTTGACGTCTGCATAGGCCAAGTTTGTGGCAATGCTGACATTGCCATAGAATTCAAATCCTGAAGTATCAAACCTATCAAATGTGGTGAGGCTAGGCTCAGGAGTCCAGTCTTGAGTGGTTGTGTCCCAGTTTAGGCTCAGAGCACGATCTAGAATGTAGCGATCAACTTTGAAGTCTACCTTGTTGAGTTGTTCTCCAAACTGGGTCTGTAGGTAATATGCAATTTGTCGTCCTCGCCCGGGCTTGACATAGGCAATCACCCAGGCTGGCGTGAAACCTAACACTCTGCCGTCGATTTGCTTGCTGGTCATCCATAGCGGCAGCCCTGGAGAAATTTGGCCCACAGTGTCAATCACTTGATCTCGCATGTTGATCAAGCTGTTGGGATATACTTCACGTATTTCAGTGCTTCCGTCTGCAGGATCAATAATAGCATATGGCAGTGTTACAATTTTAGCAACGCTTTGACCAGCAGCATTTACCAAATTGTCAATGATCTTGCTGTAAACCACTTCGTACACAATGTTGTCATTGGCATCACGAGCCACAGCAGTTTCAATAGAGCCTAGTATTAGATTCTTCCAGTAGTGGTTGAGATACAAGCTTTCAACATAGACATCCAATGCATCAGGTGCTAGACCAAAAGCATGCTGATACGTGACTCTGGTACTGAGACCAAAGTTGGGATCAGTGGGCCTATAAATGTAGTCGGGTACAAAGATTTCTTGATTATCTAATAAACTGTTGACCAACACACGGTCAGCTTCGGGTGGCATGGCCTGCACATAGAGACTTTGATAAGGAGCATTGTATTCTCGAACTACTTTGAGAGTGAACTGTTTGAACACGCTGACCACATCTCGTGTGCCTGTGATCTGCATGACTGATGCCAGATTGCCATCTGTACCGCCAAACCCTTCGGTGATAGTGATGATAGCTGGTCCAGTGTAGCCTGCGCCACTGTTGCTAACTTGAACCGCTGTGATAGATCCGTCAACATTACTAATGGTCACATTGCCTGCTATAGCTTGTATAGCACTGGCACCAACAGGTGTTTCAAAAACAATAGTAGGAGGGCTCAACGGATCGTATCCTACCCCGCCATTGACTACCTGTATTTCAGACACGTTGTACAACAGTTGTTGAGTGTCGGGAGCATAGGCATTGACCACAAAGTCAAATTCACTGTCCCATATAGTTTGATTGGAGTCAAACGTGGTATCACCGAGGTCAATAGCAAAAGTATTAAAAGTTACTCGGCCAGCAATGTCACCTGACGGCAACAGCTCTAGGCCCTGAGGTAAACTGTTGAACTCGCCAGATGCCAAGCGATATTCCAACTCGCGCCCGCCACGGTTTACAGCATCCACACGCAATAGACTTGTAGCACCGTTGACAATGGTACCAAGGTCACTGTCAGTCAGCCAGGTGATTTCGCTGTCAATAGCACCCACTATGGTCAGAGAGAACGGATAAGGACGGCTAGCAATTACTGGACTAGCAGTCATTGAACCTGAACTGGTAGTCAGTGTTACTGGTACCGTAGACGTTGGGCTGGAAGCAATGGTAAATCTAGTATCATCAACAATGCTCAACACATAGTACAAGGTATTTCCAGCTAGGCTAATGCCACCTAGAGCAGTGCCTGAAAATTTTAGTGGCTCGCCTACGCCAAGTAATGCAGTGCTGATACAGGTTATTCTGTTGGTACCAGATGCGGTTGCAGTGCAAGTTACTGATGTTTCCACTGGCTGTGTCTGATACACCGTGATGTTGAAACTGTATTCAACTTCGGTGGTGCCCTGGTCTGGCAGTATACCATACAACCATCCTGTGGTTGGATCTAGCTCTAGTCCCGGAGGCAATCCAAATCCAGTGTTGACACTGATAGCATATGATATAGCTTCTGTATCATAGTCGTCGCCAACAAATTGGTAAGAGAAGTAGTTGTCGCTGCGCACTCGGCCCAGATCGCTGGGCACAGCATTGGTCAAGAACGGTGCACGATTGTTGGTTTCGTCAGCGGTTACAAAGTCATTGTCGGCTGTGATTTCTGTAGTATCCGCGGTCATCTCGTCTCGAGAATACACAAATATAGTAAACTGTCGTAGGTCACGGCTTTTGCCGTCGCTGACCTCTAGCGTAAACTGATAGTTTCTGCTGACAAAATCTACCACAAAGTCATAGGGTTCAGCATCAGCCGCAGTTTCGTCAAAACCTGGAGTTTGATCCAATGGTGTTGCTGGGCGGATATAACCAGAAATCACACCAGTGGGACTGACAGTGAGTCCAGGAGGTAGCAGCCCTGATGCTAGACTTACCACTATGGTGTCGTCAGGATCGTCGTCGGTGTATAGGATCTGAATGCCAACTTCGTCACCGTCGTAGAATGTGCCAATACTGCCAGCAGGAGTGATAAACAACGGAATATCGTTGCCTGTTACTGTTAGAGTAAAAGTTCTGTCGGCTATGCGGCCGGTTGCATTGGCTCGTATCACAAACTTGCTGGTTACGTCTTGATTTACTGACGTTGGCACACCCTGCAAGCTGGCTGTGGCAGTGGGCACACCAACAATTTGTCCTGATGGTGTGCATTGTACACCTGCTGGCAAAGAACCTGCAATCACTGAGTAGACAACAGGTCCGCTGTCAGCGTCGGTCGCAATCAGGGTTTGTTGATAAAAAACACCTTCGGGAATAACACCCAAGCTGCCGGCTGCTGTTTGCCAAATAGGTTGTGCCATATTTTAAGACCTTATAAGCTGGTCCAACCAGAAGCTTGTAGCCCTCTGAAACGTCCAAGACTTGTATTATAGTATAGAGAGCCAGGTGGAACTCCGCCTGGATCTGCGGCTAGTTGTGCCAGCACCAACATACCAGATCCAGTCACGTTAACGTTACCGCCACTGACGTTGCCCACTGCACTGACCTGTCCCGGGGAGCTGATGTTGCCACCAGCAATGTTGGCAGTAACGTTGAATGCTGAAACCACGTTGCCACTCAAGCTCAAACCTGCAGCCTGCAAGTTTCCACCTATCAAGTTACCAGTTGCACTAACTCTGCCTGGCGTATCAATGTTGGCACCAGTGATGTTGCCAGTGACGTTTAATGCAGAAATAATGTTGCCACTCAAGCTTATGATGCCAGTATTGACGTTGCCGCCAGTGATGTTGCCAGTTGCGCTGACAAAACCGCCAGTGACCAAGTTGCCGCCAGTGATTGTTCCAGCAGCAGTGATCACTCCTGCCGTACTAATATTTCCACCGTTGATGTTGGCAGTTGCTGTGACGTTGCCGGCCGCAGTAATTAATCCAGATGTGGCAATGTTGCCACCTGTGACGTTGCCTGTGGCACTGAGCAAACCAGTACTAAACAAGTTTGGTGCAGTCACGTTGCCACTGACGTTTAGTGCAGTGACCACGTTGCCAGTTAGACTGATGTCTCCAGTGTTGATATTGCTGCCTATAACATTGCCAACAGCACTGACTCGCCCTGGCGTGTTGACGTTGCCGCTGACAACGTTGCCAGTGACATTGAGTGGTGACACAACATTGCCACTCAGGCTCAATCCAGCTGCGTTCAAATTGCCACCAATGATGTTGCCAATAGCAGTTACAATGCCTCCAACCACAACATTACCGCCAACAACGTTGCCACTGGCACTGACTGTGGTACTTTCAAGTCCACCCACTATCAAATTGCCATAGGAGTTCACAGTGACCAATTCATTGGTAATACTAACTGACGTAGCAGCAATCAGTTTGCCAGCAGAGTTGTCGTAGCCCATGAATGCAGCATTTTCGCTGCTGGTGTAGTACCAAAGTTCAACACCTCGGTCTTTGCCATCGTTGCTGACCAGGGGAGCATTGTTGGGTCCACGACCAATGCCCACAACAGGATCTTCAATGGCTAGCGTGGTCACATTGTTGTATACCAAGTCTCCGTTGACAGTAAGGTTGCCTCCAATTATGGCATTGCCCCCAGCACTAAACGAACCAGCAGTCAGCAAGTTGCCGCCGGTGATGTTGCCTCCAGCACTAATCAATCCTGCTGTGTTGACGTTGCCACCAGAGATATTGCCTACGGCACTAATCAATCCTGCTGTGTTGACGTTGCCGCTATCCACGTTGCCAGCAGCTGACACAAATGAATTGGCTACTACTCCAGCCGTGTTGACGTTGCCACCAGTGATGTTGCCAGTGGCAGTAATTATTCCGCCTGTGATCAAATTACTAGCAGAAACATTACCCGTAGCAGACATAGTTGATAGGTCAAGGGTGCCAATGTTGGCTGATCCACTAATATTTAAATTGCCGCCAGTGATATTGCCCGATGCACTAATCAATCCAGCAGTATATACGTTGCCGCCGGTGATGTTACCTGATGCTGTTAGCACCGCACCTTGAACTCGGTCGGTAGCAGTAACGTTGGCAGTTCCAATATTGCCACCTGGCAAACTCAAATTGGTTCCAGTAATATCTCCAGTTTCAACAGTAGCTGATACCAATTTGCCTACAGTAACCAAGTTGCCACCGGTGACGTTGCCAAACGCTGAGATGCTGGCCTGAGCAGAAACGTTGTTGCTGGTGATATTGCCCGTGTTGCCTAGGGCATTACTGACATCTAAAAAGTTTAAAGTGCCCACAGTTTGCAAACTGGAGTTTACTACGTTGGCACTGAGTGTGGGACCTGAAATAAGTGCAGCGTTGGCACTAACAGTAATATTAGTTAATTGACTACCATCGCCCACAAAAAAACTAGCGTTTATATTACCAACCGCTGATACTGCGCCGCTTACTACAATATCACCGCCGGTGATCAGGTTACCACCTGTGACGTTGCCAGTGGCACGTACAACTCCGCCTGTATCAAAATTACTGCCAAGAATGTTGCCAGTGGCACTAACTTGCCCTGCAGTTCTTAGATTGCCACCAATGACGTTGCCACTCACGCTCAGACTGGTCAATACACCCACAGTTTGTAAACTAGAATTAATTACGTTGGCACTGAGTGTGTTACCAACGATGGCGTTGGCAGGAGCACTAGATGTTACTCCAGTTAGCAAGGCACCGTTGCCCAAAAACAAGCCACTAGATACCACGTTACCTGACGCACTAACTATGTTTGCAGCCATGGTACCCAGCACAGTAGCGCCAGTTCCGCTCACAATCATCACGTTGGCCACGTTGGCGCTGCTCATGTTGATTGTGGAATCTTCAAGTATGCTGATGTTGCTGGTTCCGTTTGCAATGCCAGTCAATCCACCAATATTATACAGTTCTGTAAAGTTTAAATTGGTTTTTTCAAATGCGGTGCGTAACGGATCTCCGTCGCCATCATTGGCCACGTTTCCTACGTTGATTACTTGCTGTGTCATAAATCAGAGTCCTCTTAGCTGTATTTACCAAAAACTTACTCTAGGTCATACACTTGTATTCTGGCTAAATATTCGTAATCGGAGTGATCAATGAGTTATATCATCAACAACAGTCGCGGAAACATCGTTGCGGTAGTGCCTGATGGCACAGTGAATACCAGCGCAACCAACCTTGCATTAGTGGGTCAGGGTGTAACCAATTACGGTACTGACCAGAACGAAAACTTGGTATATTTGCTGGAAAATTTTGCCAGCCCCACAGCACCCAGTAGACCTGTGCTGGGGCAGTTGTGGTACAATAGTGCAACGGACTCTATGTCTGCATACAGCACAGCCAACGTCTGGGCAGGATTTGCATCTGAAACCTATGTGCAAGCTCAAAAAATTAGTCCTGTGTTTACAGGTATTCCTGCAGCTCCTACCGCAGCGTCAGGCACAGCAACCACCCAATTAGCAACCACAGCATTTGTTTCCAACAGTCCTATATTTTCTGGCACCCCTAGAGCACCCACTGCGGCACTAGGCACTAATACTACACAGATAGCATCCACAGCTTTTGTGCAAGCAGCTACTGGTGCCCTGGGCACAATGAGTCAGCAAAACTCCAATGCTGTGAGCATCACCGGCGGCACAATATCTGGGCTGAGTGCTCCAATTCCTTTGGCATCAGGAGGCACAGGATCCTCAACTGCACCAGGATCAAGATCAAATCTAGGACTGGGATCTATTGCCACACAGAATGCCAATGCTGTAGCTATCACTGGAGGAGATATTTCCAATATTGGCGTGCTGAGCTTGAACAATGTTACTACCGGAGTTATAGTCAGTACCAGCGGCACATTGTCAGCCAGCGCCACATTGCCCATTGCACTAGGTGGTACAGGAGCCAGCACTGCCGCTGGTGCAAGAACCAATTTGGGCCTGGGAACAGGTGCTACTACCAACGTGGGTACTATTGCATCTCAGAACTCTGATGCAGTGACCATAACCGGAGGTACCATAACCGGAGTTGTTCCTATTGCAGTAACTTCTGGCGGCACGGGTGCTAACACCGCGGCTGCTGCCCGCGCCAGTCTTTCGGCTGCTGTGTCAGGCAACAACGCAGATATCACATCACTGACTGGACTCACTACACCGTTGTCGGTGGTGTTTGGCGGCACCGGAGTTACCAGCATGCCTACCAATGCACTAGTGGTAGGCAATGGCACCAGTCCAGTTGGCTCTGTTGCTCCGGGTGCAGTAGGTAACGTACTGATCAGTACCGGTAATACCTGGCAGTCTCAACAGTTTCCGGATGCCGGCGGTACAGTAACCAGTATTGCGTTTCAAGCAGGCAACGCTATTACCATCACCGGCACAAATCCTGTGACCACTGCATCGACTATCACCATTACCAACACTGGTCTTACTGGGATTCAAGGACCCAACGCTGCGGTCACAGGTGGTGTGACATTTGCTGGCATTGGTTGTTTGCAAAACGGCAATGTGTTTACATTTACCAGTACTGGTGCTCAAGGACCACAGGGCGAAACTGGCGCCCGCGGGCCAACTGGTGCTCAAGGTCCACAAGGAACTCCGGGCAGCATTGGACCAACTGGATTAACAGGGCCACAAGGACCACAGGGTCCTATTGGGCCACAAGGTGCGCAAGGTATACCAGGTCCTACTTATACTCTACCAAATGCTACTACCAGCACATTGGGCGGGATCGTAGTTGGCTCGGGTCTAAGCATCAGCAGCGGAGTTTTATCATACACGTTGCCAACTGCCAGTGCTGGTACACTGGGTGGGGTTCGAGTAGGTGGAGGATTAACCATCAGTAGCGGAGTATTGTCAGCTAATTCAACCAGTTATACAATTAACTTTGCCAGTGCAGTCAATTGCGTAGGATTTTCAAACGCCTTTAGTTGGGACAATTCTACCAACTACTTTGATGTGTTTCCGCCAGCTGGCAAAAACATGACCAATCTAGCAGGTTTTATGGCCAGTATGAGTAAAATATATTTTTCAGGCGTTGTAGATGGTAATGATGCTCTTAGAACTGAATGGAGTGTGTTATCAGATCGAGTCAGAGTCTGGGTGCAAAATACTGAACAACGAGCCACTCCCGCAGGTAACTATATTGCAATGTGGAGCTAACGAGGAAACTTATGTATTACGTTTGTATTGAAGATGACCGTGTGGTCAATGTGCTAGATTACGCACCCGAAGTCCCAGTCACAGTCACTGTGGTAGAGATTAACAACAGCGATTATGAATTGCTGACCAGTCGCAGTCACTATTTTGATATTCCGTCACAGTCTGTGTTGCCTTATAACACTGAAGTTATTGATGCTCGTGCCCAACAGCAACAAAACAAAGTGTATCAGCAAATGCTGACGGACTCAGATTGGCAAGTGCTGCGACACATAAGACAAAAGGCCCTGGGAGTGCCCACGAGCCTTTCTGAAGCTGAATATCTTGATCTTGAACTACGTCGAAATCAAGCCGCTAACTCAATTATACGCTGAAACTTGATCCGCACCCACAGGTACTTTGAGCCTGTGGATTGTCAATCACAAAGCTGGATCCCATATCTGACTCATCCCAACGAATTGTGGCATTGTCAAGATACTGCATGCTCATGGCATCTACCAACACAGTAACTGTGTCATAGGCAAAATCAAAGTCATCTTCATTTTTGGCTTCGTCTAGAGTAAAGCCGTATTGAAATCCTGAACATCCGCCGCCCTGTACAAACACACGAAGTTTGGCTGCAGGGTTGTTTTCTTCGGCCAAGATATCTTTCAACTTGGTTACCGCACTTGTATCTAGTTTCATCATAGTCTTTCGTTGCAAACGTCCCAATCAATGATCTTCCAGATATTGTTGAGATACTTTTCTTTGTCGCTTTGGTAGTCTAACGCCCAGGCATGTTCCCACCAATCCACTAGCACACAGATGTCAGTGCGTACAGCATGGTTGGCAATGGTTTTGATGTCCCCGCCTGTGCTCAAATACACCCAACCTGAGCCTTGTATTTTCATTGCAGCCTCTTTGAAAGCCTGTTGAAAATCTTCGTAGGTTTTGAAGTGTTGTTCAATCAGTGCGAGTACTGCACCACGCGGTCTGTTGGCACCTTTAGGAGCCCTAAGCTGAGGGAAGAACTTATTGTGTAAAAAACTGCCAGCACGATTAAAATCGGCATTGCCTTCTCCTGCGTTGTAACGTTTTGCATAGCCCCGGGCTAGGTGTTCGTAGTGATAGTTGATAGTTTCGGCACTCATCACAGGTGCCAGTTCTTTTTCGCCATAGGGCAAAGGAGTGGTTTCCAGCTTGGCAGGGCGAGTGCTGGCTTCAACAATGTGAAGAAAATCCATGATAGCTGATGCTGTTTCCATGCTGTATTTATTTTCTGCGAGTAATACGCCCGCGAGTGAGATCGTAGGGGCTAAATTCCATTTCCACTCGATCGCCCAGCAATACCTTGATGTTGTTGGTTCTCATGCGTCCCGACAAGTGTCCCAGCACTGAAGCGTTCATATTGTCTAGCTTGATACGGAACGTGGCTGCTGGCAGAATTTCTTCTACTCGGCCCTCCATGTTGATAGTTTCTTCTTTGGCCATAAGCAATTACTTAGCTGAATTTTAGCTCGGCAGAAACCTTTTTTAGTCGATCGAAACGAAAGCTGCGCCATTCTTTTTTGTCAAGATCAAACACACGGATGCTGTGAGGATCTGGTTCTTTGCGAGGTTTTTTACTTTCGCGCACAATACCATCAACAGGCAAGGGTTTGGCAGGAGTTTCGGGAATCTGGTTGTGGTCCAGAGTACACAGCATTTCGCGATCAGTGCCGTCGGCTTTGACAAAAGTCACAGATACTGTACCTGTTTGTAGCAGGCTTCGAACCCAGTCTCGCATGATAGCTTTGTTGGCGTCGTCGGCTTCTTGATACTGAGTGCCAGGTGCATTTTTCAACAATCGCACAAGTTCAGATTGTTGCCAAGTTGCGACGGTATCTTCAAGAGTCATGTTGTTTCCTTAGTTGTGAGTAGTGTTATTGTAGCATGCCTGGATATAGCAGTCAATTAGAATTTCAATCGTATTAGAGTATATAGGTGCTCGTGTACTTCCATAATAGATCTAAATCTATGGCCTGGATGTTCGTACCAGTGTTCACTGCATTGTTGCCGCACCCAGGTGGCTATTTCAGGATCAATATCCACAGTGTACCAAGAATCTTGATCTACTTGAGTCTGATCCAGCACAGTCACGCTGGGCCGAGCCAAATTTTTTGCTATAACACCAAACACACTTTTACCAACGTTACGATGAGTCATGAAAAGATTCATCGGGCGTGTTGAGCCCAAAAACAACAAGTCTTCTTCATTGATCATCCGCGGCGCATTGTAGCAATATCGTGGGCTTCTTCATTGCTGAACACAGGCACGGCGTTGCTCTTGTGCATGGTGCCAATGCCCAGAATTTTTGTGCCTGTGTACTGCGGAATGTCTTTGGTACGCACAGCACCAGAATGTCCTGTGTCGCGGCTGGCGATGCGAGCAGTTTCGCGACCCACAGGTGCTGACAACTTGTATTGCAAGGGCTCGGCCTTCATGGCTCGAGTTCGTCGCTTTTCTTCTGCTTCAATGCCCTGCGATTTCAACAGCTCTTTCCAGCTGGCGTCAAGTTCGCGGGCACGAGCGGCTTCAGCGGCATTGCGAAACTTAACTTTGCCACGCTTTTTGCCACTCATGCTCAAACTAGGGTGTGCCAAATGCATTGTCATAACAACTCCTATTACAAATATAAACTATTATAACAGATCTTGATTAAATGGTCAAGTAGTACTTTTTACTTAAAGAAAATCAAGGCCATCAATGTTGCTTGCACACAGAAGCCCAATCCAATTGTGATTAGGTTCAGCAAATCACGCTGGATAGCGGCCTTCACAAACAACAGCACCAGGGCAGTCCATAACAACAGCACAATGTCCACTGGCAACATTACGTCGGTGAGTCCGTTCATCACAGCCAGCAAACTGGGAATGGTGGCAGCATGCATTACCACCACTGCCAGCCAGCCCACTGTCTCGGTGCTGACTTTGCTGAAGATCTCTTGCGAGCGCTTCTTGAATGTTTCGATGTCAAATTGATTGTAGTTCATATTAGATAGTCCGATCACGTGGTTTGTAGAAAATGTGTGCACCAATTTTGGTAATGCGATCCAGGCGCCATTGCGGATTCACATAGTCAGCATGATAATATAGAGCTGGTTCCAAACTGGGCAGTCTAAACCCTTCCAGCAAGACCTTTTTGGCCACTTCCATGCTTTCATTGTAGGCTGGCTTGTTGATAGTTCGAGCACGGTGCGCACTGTCACAATACCATGAGAATTGACACACAACTTTTTCCATGACCATGTTCTTTTGATACACCACAGCACAGATGTCTTTGGGAAAATCTGGGTGGGCTGCACGATTCAGGGTGACCTGTGCCACTCCTACTTTGCCTTCAAAAGGCTCGTGCCCAGCTTCGCGGTAAATGTTGATAGCCAAACAATCCAGTTGCCGCTGACGTTCTGCGGCAGTGATTGTGGGACGCTCACCCATAAAGTCTGTGAGCTTTAGAAATTTGTGTTGTGTAACCGCTTGTACCAAAGTAATCAGTACTACCAGTCCTAGTACACACACAGTGAGTTTGATAACTCGTTCCATAATTTTTCTCCTTTCAGGTGACGCAAGGTCACACGGCTGCGTCTATGGTGACGCCGTTGACAAAGGTGAGTAAAGATAGCTGAAAGACCTCGGGCCTCTTTGGCATACTCGTCTGGATCAATGCAGGCACTGATCAATTCTAGTTGTCAACGAAGAGATCTGCCGAGGATCTCTAATGGACACAGTTGGCAAAGCCAACTTGTTGTGATTGCTGGCAGTTTTACCAGCACTTTTACTTAGCCCGGGGGCAAAATAATCTTGTGTTTTGAGCATAATACCCTATGTTATTGCACACAAATGTATTATACACTAATTTAGATTGTTGATCAACCTAGATGTTGCCAAAAACACACACTGGAATTGGTGTCATCTTGTGTAGGTTTCTAGCACGAAGTTGTCGAAATTGACGCAGTTGTTCTTTTTCCGTTTTGGTAAACGGGAATGGATTCCATACACAGTTGTCATTGTTGTGTAACTCCATGGCATGTTCCAGTTCAGCATAGGTCATGCCCAGTTGCTGTTCATCGGTACGATCATCGGCCCATAATCCATCAGTGGGCGGAGCGTCAATGATTTCCTGTGGCAAGCCAAAATCACGACCCATGTCCCATACTTGGGTCTTGAGACAGTCGCCAATGGGCGAAATATCAACGCCACCATCACCGTACTTGGTAAAGAAGCCTACGCCAAAGTCTTCAACCTTGTTGCCTGTACCTACCACAATGCCACAGTGTGCTTGTGCAATTTGATACAGAGTCATCATGCGCAAACGAGCACGTGAGTTGGCAAATGCCAATTCTGACGTGGCAGTGGTATCACCGTCGTCCTTGCTGCACAGAGGCGACAGCTTTTTGTCAAACGCATTGAAGATTGTGGTCAAATCCACATTGATGTGTGTGACATTTTTGTAGCGTTCCAACAGCCAAGTGGCCTGCTGTGAACTGCGATTGTCCAGTGTCTTGTTCTGCCTGATAGGCATCTGTACCACAGTGGTTTTTAGGCCTGTTTCGGCACACAAGGTACTCACAACCGAGCTGTCAATACCGCCAGAAATGCCCACTACCAGTGTGTCAACATTGGCAGTTTTGGCATAGTTTTTGATCCACTTGGTGATGTGTTTGATTCTTTGTTTTGGTGTCATTTAACCTCCGGTGCAGGCATTGCTTTGAGTTTGGCCCACATATCGCCTTTTTCTTGGCACTTCTTTTCTAGTTCACGATAACGTTCACCTAGTTCACGCAGTTCATCCCATTCTGTTTCCAATTCAGGATTGGGCACAAGAATGTTGAGACGTTGCTCCAACGCATCAATGGCATCCATTAGACTGCGACCATTGACTATAATATCAGCATTGTCGCCCTTTAGTTCCATGGTGCCTGAAGGGTGGGTGCCAGTACCAATTGACCAATCTGAGGTATTGGTAGTCCACACAGTGTTGGGCGTTGATGCCCACATAACATTGCTGGTATCAATACTGGAAATATACGGTCCTGCACTTATAGTCCAGGGATCGGAGCTACCGGTGGGACCGATACTGGTATTGCTGCCTTGGGCACCAGTTATGCTGATGGTGTCAATGGTGTTGGTTGTTTTTGTAGAGTCCATGTTCCGTCCAAGTTATCGGTCCAGATTATAGTATCTCCTGTTTGCCAGCCTAGGCTGTCACACAATTCTGAACCAAGATCCAACATCAGTTGTGTTGGATCTTCAGGATCTTCAACTACTCTGACAGTCTGTTTCATGGCAGTTGCGAGTTGGATGATCTCTGAGCTTGATAAGCGTCCGCACACGTTCGGCCTTTTCCTGAATTAGGCGTTGCTTCATTTCAGGAGTCAGCTCCAATGGCCAGTCCGTGATATGTTCATGGTGGCCATGGTATCGAAATTCGTGTGCCGGAGTTTTCATTTTGCAACAGTCAATGCTTCTTTTTCAGCAGTGATTTCCTTGCGGCGTTCTTTGATACCCTTGCTCATTTCCTGCAAGGCTTTGCGGGCACGGGCAGCGGCTGCTTTGACGCCTTTGGCTGTGAACTTCTCGTTTTCAGAGATATATTGCTCGTAAGCGGCGACGATTTGTTCATGTTGTGTCATGATGGTTTCCTTATGTTAGAATAACAATTATACATGCCTGTAACAGCAATGTCAACAATTAACCTGGATTTTGGCACTCTAGTCTAGATAGATATGTCTGCGATTCCAGGTGTCCCACACTGTGATCAGCGCCATACCATGACTCCAAGTTATCAAGAAGTTGTCAAATGCTGACTGAGCATGCAACATCATCTTGTTACCAGAGATGTGAACATGCTCAACACGATGGTCACGAACCCAGGTCTTGAACAGTTGTTCAGCCTGTGTGTGATTGCGTAGTGTCAAAATGTACAGTGGTTCCACTGAACGATAGCTTGTTATGGTCATTAAACAGATGCGCTGGTTTCCCAGGTGTCAAGATATTTAAGCTCTTGCGGCGCATACTGTAATTATCTTGGCCATAAAAAAAGCGGCCTCTTGGGCCGCTGGGTACTCAAGAGCTGAGTATCAAAGTGATGCGTCTGCAACCGCAGCCAAGATTTGCCGGGGAGTCACACTCTTTGTAGCAGTCTTGGACTTGGGAGCCTGGGCCTTGATCTTGACCTCGCCCTTCTTGGCTACCTTGCTCTTTTCTGCCAACTTGGCTGACACAGCATAGCCGGCGTCGCCCTCAGTGTGACCTTGTGCGGTCAAATACTGCAAAGCCTGCAGTTTGGTCATGGGCTCTGGAAGCTCCATCAAGTTGATGTTGCTACAGCCTGCCTTGTTCAGGATCTTGATGCGAGCCACCAAGTCGTTTGCAAAGCGGGCTTTGGTTGTACCATCAGGGTTAGTTGCGGTACCTGCCACTGTAAAGAGTTTGTCTGTCATAAAATTGCCTTTCAAAATGCCTATCAAGTTACAAAAAAGATGCTGTGTTTCTTGCACAACATATCAATATTATAGCAAAAGATTGTGTATTGGTCAACCACTTTTGCTACAATTTTGATTCAGTTTGCCCATTTTACTGGGCCAATTCTTTGCTGGTTTGTTGAATGGTTTCAACGCCACGGTCAAACATTCGAGCAATGCCCGAGAATCCAACAGCACTGACTACCAAACCTAGAACAAATCCAATTATCATGTTGCGCATTATATCACCTTCACGCGGTTGAGTTGAGTTTTACCATCGCGGTGTGCCTTGACGGTGCCTTTGATTTGGATCCAAGATCCAGTGGTCAATTTAGATCGGTAGCTGAAAAACACAGCCTGATTGTCTCGGGTGATTGCAGTTACCCAGAAAATACCATAAGTCTGACTGTAGTTGGCACTCACAACTTCTACGTCCGATTCAACTTTGCTGTCTACAGCACCCACATAGCCGCCTGCGGCTTGGCGTACACGACTTTGGGTCTCTTGGCGAGCCACAGCTCGTTCTTGGCTGGCTGGCAAGCATGCAACCAAGGCCAGTTCCAACTTGTGCTTGGCAGTATTGAATTCTTCATTTACTGCCAGAGTTTTGGCCACGTTGAGATCGAACTCAGTGAGTTGGCTTTTGAGCCCACGAAGGGTCAAGTCTTGTTGTAGGAATTTACGGCACTCCTGACCTTGTGCAATATCTTCAACTGTGAGTAGAGCAGGGTTGGTCAGAAAGTCTGCCATGATGTCACGATTGCGAAGTTTTGCAACCACGGTGGTGTTGGTGTTCTCGTCCAACCGGTATTCAGTTGCTTTGACATAACTGCCATTGATGCGTTGAGCCGCACATGCCGCACCCCAAACATTGTCTACAGAGTGAACAACACCTGCAGGTTTGGCTCGGGGCTTCCACGTCGAACGCGGAGTTTCATAGTCGTCATCCATCTGGCCCAGGCGTTTGATTTCCTGTGATGTCATGTTGCTTACGTCTACAAATCCTAGCATATTGGGCTCCTTGTTAGTTACTATACTCGTATTATAGCAAATTGGCAATTAAAGGTCAACCGTTTCCCACGTTTTGATTTCTTCTTCAATCAGTTCGTCTACAAGAGCTTCGCTCAAAAGAACCAACTGACCACTGTCGCCACAGTACCAAACACCATCTCGCATGATGTAGTAGTATTCAGCATTGCAATCACTCACACGATCCATGAAGTCTTCAAATGTGTGATCCACTGCAAACTCGCAACCATTTTCTTTGCGATCACGACCGTAAAAAGTAGTGATGCCTTTTGCTGGATTATCGAATGAATGGGTGACACCTTCGGGGATCTCAACGTGTTGACCCAGGCTGCTGATGTCGCCCAAGGCTACCAAGTAGTTGGCCTTGGCACTGTCATAGTGCTCCAGCAAGACCCGGCCGTTATGGTCCAGATATCCGTCATAGTGACAGTAGATTGACTTGCACTTGTCGCCATGCATCACACCAATTCTTGAACGTGTACCCATGTTAAGCTACCTCTTTCTGTTGCAACCAAAAATATTCATTGATCAAATCTGCAGGGAAATCTTCATGGTACCAAAAATAGTACTTGGCAGATTTCAAACCTTGTGCTTTTTTTACAACCTCAAAACCCAGTGCAAGAATATCATTCTCTGCTGTGAGCTTGGGATTGACTGCAAATACATCTTGTGCAAAACTTGACATCTTTTTCCTTTTTCTTACTATACCTATATTATAGCAAATTGGGATTTATTGGTCAACCAAAGGGTCAGTTAGATTGTAACCGGTTAATAATGTCTTGTTGTTGTCTGATCCATTGAGTGTTTGTAGCCATGGACCGTCGAATATAATTCGCCTCTGCACTTTCACCCTGTCCCGAGTTAATCAAATTTGATAATTGCTGATTGAATGTTCTGTTATATCCAGTTGTTTTAGCAATTTCTGCCTTGGCTGCTTCTATGGCAGGGTTATTAGATGCCTGGTTAGTATTGTTTTGACGTAAGAACTCAACAGTTAATCCAATGTCCTTAGCAGACGTTTCTGTTAACCAGCGAATAGAATTACCGTCTACTGATGTGGTATAAGCGATAACTCCGTATCCTGCACCCAGGTCTTTAAGATATCCTCCTAACATCGCAGATCCAACATTACTACTTTTTTTATTACCAAATTTATCCTCAAAGTATGGCGCATGAAAACCAACCCTAGCATCACGATCTAAATCAATAATGGACCGTTCGCCTGCTAGCCAGATATATGCACAAGCGGACGCACAAACCCCGTTCCATGCGAAGGTGTTATATCTTTTCCGATTAATTTCAAGACCAATATTCATTGCCTCTGTTAGAGCACCACCAGGGCCGTCGAGAAAAACAAGCACCGGTTTGTTGTTATTCTC
>Ga0181349_1000232_pt1 | contig 23453 bp, 53 predicted proteins | sample Su13VDMM110SD_FD_130106 | JGI IMG/M metagenome (GOLD analysis project Ga0181349, IMG submission 130106) | Freshwater viral communities from Lake Michigan, USA - Su13.VD.MM110.S.D | ecosystem: Environmental > Aquatic > Freshwater > Lake | place: USA: Michigan | collected 2013-07-16 | reverse complement strand
TGAGACCAGCAGAGGTAGATGTATTAAGAGGAGATTGTAGCAAAGCAAATCAATTACTAGGATGGAAACCAAAGACCCCATTTTCAGAAATGGTAATGAAAATGGTCGATACTGATCTTAAACTATTATATAATAAAAAATGATATCATTAGTAATACCAGTCACAAGTGATTGTAGTGACTACACTACAAATCTTGTAAATAATATAAGAGAGCTATATCCAAACGAAAACGACGTTGAAGTTATTGTGCATAACGGAGAATGTAGTAGTTTAGGAGATAACTGGAATGAGGCTGTTGCAAAGGCTGCTGGAGAAAAGATTATCATACTACACAACGACATGGTTCTCAAACCAGGCTTTGTAGAAACTATGGATAAACATATTGCTCGAAAAAGACTTACCACCTACACTCGAATAGAACCACCAATATACCCAGACACTTTTCCAGGTAAGATGATACTAGATTGTGGTTATGATTTAACAACCTTTGATAAAAACAAGTTTAATAGTTTACCTAATGAAGATTACTTAATTGACGGAGGAGCTCAAATTTTCATAGGTTGCTACAAAGAGGACTATATAGGAATTGATGGTACAACTTTTAAAATGTTCTGCGAAGATGACGACTTACATCTACGATATAACTTACTAGGATACGAAAAAAAGGTAAGCTCAGCATGTGTTTATCACTTTGTTAGCAAGACATCTAGAGCTATAAAAGACTATCAAGCAATAGAACATATCTCAAATATTAATTTTATAAGAAAGTGGGGATTTAGATCATCACAGTATAATAAAAAATATAATGTAGGATTTATAGTTAAAAACTGCACTCAGGAATTATTAATTGCTATTGAACCATGGTGCACTAATATAGCATGTGATGTTGATCCGAGTTTATTTTTAAAGCTAATACAACCAACTACTAAGTTTAATTTATCAAAGAAGATAAAACCAATTGACACTCAATTAGAGAATGATGTTATTATAACATTTGATGCATCTAAAATAGTAGATAATAGTTTAAATCTTATATCCACAATAGCAGATTCGCTAACCCATAATAATGTAGAAGTTGGTAAATTTGAGTATGATATATATCAAATAGAGGTTAGAGCTGTTAACACATACGAAGATAAACTAATCAAAACAAATGATCCTTACTTTTTAAATCAACTACTTTAGATATTTATAAGCATGACAAATTTACTAGAAGCATTAGCACCGTTAATACCAAAATATCCAATTGAGATAGCTGGCCACCATTTAGAGCTACGTTTGGATGTTAATATTAACAAAACCAAAAAAGGAGTTAAATTACAGTTCATCATAGGTAAATCAGCACCAGAAGATTCTAGAAAATTACAGGATCTTAGTAATGAAATAGGCACTGAACTACAAAAGAAGTTTGGAAATGCTGGGCTGCAGATTATTGCTGATCTAGAAAATCCATATAGTAATGTAATAGGGTTCTTACTACCACTCCCATCATTGGCTAATTATCTAATGAAGCATGTGTTTGAAATAAGTAAGGAACAACCTACTGACCAAGATGCTCAACAAGATTCAGAAGAAGAACCAATACTGGAACCACTGCCAGCAGAGGAAATGCCTCCAAGTGAAGAAGATCAGGACTTAAAAGAGGTTATGATGTGGAGGGCTGGACTAACTGATATAGTGAAAAAGAAATAAATGACAAATAGTTATGGCAAAAAGACATATACCAAAAGCAGTATTTGAACCATGGGATGGTATAAGTGCTGCTGATTTAATACAAACACCACAATTAGTTGAACTTGTCAAGAAGGAAGCGCCTCAAGCAATTAGAGATGCTTTTGATAATAGAAAGACATTTGCAACACTCTTTCAAATAAATCACTCAGAATACTACATAGACATTCCAAAACCTTACTGGGTTAGTGCATTAGAGGTGTGTATTAGATATTACATAGAAGACCAACGCTACGAAGATTGTAAAGATATTAAGAAATTAATTGATGACATTAAGGCTGGTACCAAATCCCTATCAAAAAAACAAGTAAAAACACAAGACGATGGAAAGAACACTGACAGAGATACAATCAGCGATCAATAGCATACTTAGTGTTAAAAGCTTGATTAGAAAGAAAAAGAAGAAGCAAGCGGATAAGAAGAAGGAGCTCTTCATTGCTATTATAAACTCAATAGAACAAATAATTAATCGTCAAAATTTAATGTATGCAGATCTACAGTTAGACTTTGCAAACTACGACGAGTCGTTTTTAGATACAATAGATGCTTTAATTATACTACATTTTGGTAAAGAGGGAGCAGAGATTATTGGATGGTTCTTGTGGGAGAGACAAAATCCAGACGGAACATTGAACTACCTACTTGATGAATACGAAAACGAAGTTCATATAACCACCGTACAGGAACTATGGGAGTTACTCATACGACTAAATCCTAAATACAATGAGTAAGGGTAGAGCTCCGAGAAATTTATCAGAGGCTGCAGTGAGAGATGCTATGAAGCATACTAAATCTAATACACAAGCAGCTAGATATCTTAACATAACTATTGATACTTATAGGAAGTACGCTAGGATGTATGTGGATCAGGAAACTAGCAAGACATTATATGAGCTTCACGATAACAGAGCTGGTAAAGGAATTGCTAAGTTAAACTGGAAGCAAGAGTTTCCAATGGAAAGACTTGAGAAGATATTAGCAAAAGATGAATATAAACCATTCAATGCTCAAAAACTAAAAGCAAGGCTATTATACGAAGGTAAATTAATATTAGAGTGTTATAGGTGTAGCCACAATGAAAAGCGTGTAATTGACTTTAAACAGCCTTTAGTCTTGAATTTTAAAGATGGTAATAAGTTTCATTGGAATCTTGATAATCTGGAAATGATATGCTATAACTGCCATTTCCTATATGTTGGAGGATTATTTACAGAAAAGCAGTTACGTAGAATAGAAGATGCCTCAGCTCCCACAGTAAAATTAGCTGAAATAGACTATGGGGTAGATGATACTTTTTTAGAGCATTTTAGAAATATTGGACTAATGGATGACGATAAATATCAACCAGGAGATGAATTTATAACAAGATTATAACATGGATATAAAACCAATGAACAACGAAGACTTAGTAGTCATAGGGGATGTCTTAGACCAAGCACTAGAGAGTGGATTAGAAGTTGAAGTAATATACTGGGCTTTGCAAGCAATGAAGCTAAACCCAACTATGACACCAGCAGAGGCAATGTCGCTTGGAGTACTTGAATGGATTAAGTAGATATTATGATATAAACAAAGGTTTTTGTTTTATATATCCCTATTTATTATTAGGCATGATCAGCGACACAGCATATGATATTATAAGTAATGTGGCTGATGCTTATGTGCCTAATAAAAAGCATCCACTACTACATATTATTAGTAGAAATGCGTGGGTTGACTTAGTCATTGATTTAATCAATAAAGGACACATTAAGCCTAAAATGGCAGTTATTTTAAAATGTGCCCTTAACTGGGAGATATTACTAACTAATAAAATTAGTCGTTTAAACTAATGAAACTACTAGAACTCAACCCCTACCCTTTTCAAACAGTATTCCTACAGTATGGTGTACTCGGTATCGTCGCCTTCGTCTTAGGTTATTTTGCCTGGACGTCTTATAAAAAACTAGTAGATCGCAATGACAACCTTGAGAGAAAGGTAGATGCATTACAGTTAGAAGTAAGGGAGTTGCTAGTAGAAGAAAGAGATCGTATGAGTAGGATCATCGAAGAGAATACTAAAGCAATCACAGAACTTAGAAACATAATTGTATCAGCATTGCTAAATCCCATTGAAAAATGAGATATGACTCACAAGCACTAGGTAGCTTAGCAGATAAACTACTTAGTGGTAAAAGTGAATTTGATAGATTAAAGGAAATAGGTAATAAGCAGAACTATCCATATAAGATTCAGAAGTTAAAGGAAAGACTTACTGAGAATCTAAGGTTCTGGATAGTAAAAGGACCTAGTAATAGGTTGACGGATATACAAAATGATATAAAATGTTTATCCAATATGCTAGGTAAGCAGGAGTTTACAAAACAAGAGAAGCAGAAAATAGACGAGCTTGTTAAAAAGCATCCCATAATATAAAAGTTATGAAAGAAGCAGGTTTTACAAAATTTGTACGTGAATACAAAGACGACACAGGTAAAAAGGTAGTATCTAGATGGTATTATGACTGCTCCATTACTAAAAACGGACCTATCCTAACTGAGGAGTTGGTTCTTCCCCCAAAAGAAAGAAAGAAAAAAACAACAAATAAAGTTGCTGAATCATAAATTCATTTGTATATTTACATCATAACTAAATATATATAGTATGAAGTATTGTAAAGTATGTCAAGAACCAATTAATCCTAATAGAGTTAAACTAGGATACAAAGATACCTGTGTAAACCATTCAGGAGCTAGTAAGTATGTAGGATTTGTAGCAGGTGCTGGTAAGGTTGATTATGAGATTAGTATTGTAAGAGATCCAGAAACAGCAAACTACATGCAAAGATTAATGGATACAAGAGGAAACGGGTAATACATACTATTTATTAGAAACGCATTTTTATTATGTCATACATTGATCCAGCCAAATACAATGAGCTATTAAATATATTCGCAAAAGGAACATCTAAGGGTATTCTAAAAGAAAACTACATAGATTTAGTACCACTAAATACATTTGAAGGTAAGATTACCGATATAGGTGCTACCATAAACCAAACGTATCCAGATGCTAAGAGCATGGAAGAAGCTGATGGTATGAAAAATTTAGGAAAATATAAACCAAAATCATATGATCTAGATGGTGATGGTGTTCCTAACGGAGCTGATAAAGCACCTAAGGATGGAGCAAAGCACGAAGGTATCCATATTGGTCAACCAACAGGCCCAACAATCCAAACAGTAGAAGGATTAGAACTCAATAAGTTAACACTTGATGAGAGAACTACATTAAAAGCATACGTAGAATCTATAAAAACTACTAAAAAAGCTATTCAAGAGTTGTTAGCAAAAGCTAAAGGTCCTAGAGTTGAAGGTGGTGATATGAGTAGTGGGTTGACTATGCCAACCGAAGAATAATAAAAAAATAGTTGCTAGATTGATAAAAAGTATCTATCTTTAGTATATTATATCTTAAAACAAAAACAAATAAAAGTTATGGCAAATGCAAATTATGTGTCCCAAGAGGACCAGACGCAGGTAATCCTTACTACCAAAGGATCAACAAAAGTAGTTGAAACAATAAGCAACTATCCAATAACAGTAGTACCACGTATTAAAAAGAAAGTGGACTTAAAAAAAGTACCTAACCAAACAGACGACACTCCCAAAACCAAGAAGCGTTACTACTACGAGAAGACTAGCAACTACGTAAGCTATGCTCGCGCAAAGCAATTAGGACTTGTAAAATAATTATAATAATTAAAAATTAGTTATGACACAGAGTCACGAAATATTATTCTTAAATTCCTCAAGAGTTTATTTGAGAGTAGGAAATACCTGGTACGATGGTACCACTAGTTTTCACTACGAAATAGGTGATATATTTGTAATAGGTAAAATTGAAGAGATACTATCATATGCCAAATATAAAGCACGCTTCCCAACATCCAAAAATGAAATGGGACCAAGTATGTCTGACAAAACCAACTCAGGTGATTATATTAGAAAGGTATCAAATAAAGCTGATAGCCAGGGTAGGTATAATAATATAGTGGAATATACAGTTAATTCACAACGGTATAAAATAGATACTTCAAAAGCTGACATTAATGATTAATAAAATAATAAAAAGATTAATGTATATATGGGATCTTTATATAGCTCCTACACTTATCAACTCTATGAAGCAAGTAGCGTACTTTAAATCAATGAAAGAGACGTATAAGCAGTAAGTGGAGTATAGACTACCAAAACAAGAAGAAGAAACGATTCTTACGCTTACAAATCGCTTTTTAAACTATTTATTAGGGATGAATCAGCAAATAAAAGAGCGTATTGTAAATACCTTAGTAAACCAACTCAAATCTACTTCAACAAGATCAAGTGATGCTGATTGGTATATAGGATTTAAACCTAATGCAGAAACCCCAGTAGAAGAATCGGAATACGATCCTAAAACAGGAAACGTAATTAATAATACTGCGGTAGGTACTCACGCCACTTTCTTACAGCAGTGGGATGCAGCTGGATCTGGGTATGTTGAAGAGGATGATGTTAAACGAGATAGTGGTACATACAGTTTTAACTTAAATAAACCACTCAGAACATATGCAAGTAAAACAGATTAAAAAAAAAGCTGCTAAAGTAGTTAAGAGCTATACTAAGCCTGTATTATATATACTATTGAGCTTAGTATTATTGTATGGAGCTATCTATTTACTTACAAGAAAAGAGTACATGCCTGCAGATTTGCAAGCAACTATCGATTCGCTGACTAATGCTAACATAAAATTAACAGAACATCAAAAACAAATTGATAGTACTATACAGGTATATGAAGCTGTGGTTAGAGAGGTTGACAATCAAATAGATCATATAAAAGAAAAGACTACTATTATTCGTGAGTACTACCACGAACAAAGCCAAGCGGCTAGTTCATATACTCCAACACAAGTAGATTCTTTTTTTAGAAGCAGATACGGTTATTAACGGTTACATAATGGTTGTGGATTATAAAATCTAAAAACAACAATTATGAATTTTAAAAAATGGATCTTAGATTTGTTCAAAGATGAACGCGGATCAACATCAATCAAACCAGTAGTAGCCTTTATTGGTACTTTATTTCTTTGTGGCACATTAGTTGCTAATTCATTCACAGAAGAACACTTCAAACCAGCTGATTCATTAGTAGATGCAGTTATGATTATTACAGCCATTGGTATGGGTGCTGATAGTTTAGATAAGTTTTCAAAAAGAAAACATCAAGAAGAACCTAAAGTAGAAGAATAATGAAAAAATTAATTATAGTATTAGTATGTATAGCTATATCACTAACTACATCTGCTCAAAAATCTAAGCCACAACCTTGGTCATTAAGCACCAGTTTAGGATATATCGAGGTAGTAACTCCTTATTCAGGATCTAATTTATGGACATCAGTTAATGTTGGTTATAGCGTTAAAAGATGGTCATTTGGTACTTGGGTAGGATGTAATTACTGGGTTAAGGGAACACAACCAGATTTTAGAGTTGGCGTATCAACCAACTACACAATTAAAAAGTGGTAAAAAATGAAAGATATAGGAATAACTCTTAGTTTTTTAATAAGTGGGTTATTTGGAGCTATATTAATGGCATCTAAACAAGCCAAAGGAAATATTAAATCAATAATAATATCTATTGTGGGAGGTATGGCCTCAGCTAATTATCTTACACCGGTATTGATTGAAATGCTAAAACTTGAAGAAACTAAACTACAAAATGGATTAGCTTTCGTTATAGGATTTTTAGGATTGAAATTAGTAGAGGTAGTAAGTGAAAAGTTTCTAAATAAAATAATAGCAGTTGACGAACCTAAAAATAAAACAACAAAAAAGAAAACAGTTACTAAAAAAACCAAACCAAATGTTAGAAAAATTAAAAAATAAGCTTTGGATTGTTATAATACCAGTTGCCATTATAGTATTGTTATCAATCTCAGCTATCAAGGATATTGAAAAATCCCACATTGAATTAGATAATGGTAAACGTACCGCGTATTATCTAAGATCATCAACTGACAGTTTAACTTACCTAGGGGCGGCTTACACAGCTACAGGTAATGAAAAATTTATCAATCAATTTAACGATCATTTAGAAAGAAGAAAAGAAATAAAGTTTGATATTGATGAAGATGCTTTAGTTTATTATAACGAAGGTCTTAGATTAAGTAATTTACTTGCAGCTGAAATAGAAGGACCAGCATTTAAAGCAATGGATAGTAAAGCGTTTTTTGGTGATAAATACTTGTCATATAAAACAGGAATAATTAATAGTATTGAAAGTTTAAGAATTACAGTTTATAATAAGTCAAACTCTAAATTACAAAGAGCAATATTAGAGCTCAACATTTACATCTACGCTTTAATTTTTATTGTATTAGGTTTAGTAGTGTTTATTAAATTTAATTCTACCCCTCCAATTAAAACAAAATCCACTAATAAAAAGAAAATACCAATTAAAAAATCTAAAAATGGCAAACGAAGAAGTTAAAGAGTCAACATCAACACAAGTAGGTAATACTACACTAACAGCAGAAACTGGAGCAAGTGCAGAAGCACATGCTGGAGTAGCAGTAACAGACACATCAGTATCAGCGACAGCAGGTGTATCAGCAGAAGTAGATGCATCAGTATCTAGTACAACTGAATTTGATGGAGCTACATTAACAAATGAAGCACATGCTATAGCAGAAGCACATGCTGAAGCAACAGCAGAAGCAGGATGGGATGGTAGAGATGCTAGTGCTAATGTTAGTGTGGAAGCAGGAGTAAGTGCTGAGGTAGGTACTAGTTCAACTGTAGAAACAGATCATGGAACATACGGTGTTCATGCTGAAGCAACAGCAGAAGCAAGCGCATACGCAGGGGCAAATGCCTCAGTAGGTGAACACGGAATAGAAGGTAATGCTGGAGCAATGGCTGGAGCATCAGTAGGTGTAAATGTAGGTACAACTGCCGAATATGGAGATGTATCAGCAGAAGCAAATGCTGGTGTTAGTATAGGAGTACAAGTTGGAGCTGAAGTTGGTGGTGGTGCTACAATGGAACATGGAGTAGTAACTGTAGGAGTAGAAGGAGAAGTAGCATTATTAGCAGGAATTGAAATAAATACCTCAATATCAGTAGATATAAATGATGAAATTAAAGCAACAGAAAAAGCAGCCGCCGAAGCAGCAAAAGTAGTAGAGGTAGCAGCAGCAGTTGCTAAACACGAGGCAGAAGTAGCAGCTGCAGAAGCTAAAAGAATAGCTGAACATCAAGCAGCAGTTGCTAAAGCTGAGGTTGAAAGACAAGCAGCAGTTGTTAAACACGAGGCAGAAGTAGCAGCTAGAGCAGCACAAGACGCAGCTAATAGAGCAGCAGAAGAAGCTAAAAAAATAGTTAATAAAGCAAATCCTAAAAATTGGTTTAAATAATAAAAATAAAATAAAATGGACATTAACAAACTAAAAGGACACATCCCGGATAGCGTTATAGCAATGTTACCGGACACAATGACAAAATTTGAATTGAATACCCCACTCCGCTTAGCTCATTTTCTAGCTCAAGCAGGACATGAGTCAGGTGGTTTCAAAGCAGTAAACGAAAATTTAAACTATGGTGCTAAAGGATTGTTAGGAATATTTAAAAAATATTTCCCAACACCTGAAAAAGCAGCATTGTACGAACGCAAGCCAGAAAAGATTGCTAACCTAGTATACGGTGGTAGAATGGGTAACGGAGCTGAAGCAACTGGTGAAGGATATAAATTCCGTGGACGTGGTTACATTCAGTTAACTGGTAAAGATAACTACAAAGCATTTGATGCGGTTGTACCTGAAAATTTACTTGAATCACCAGATCTAGTAGCAACTAAATATCCATTATTATCTGCTGCTTGGTTCTTTCATAAAAATGGATTACATAAAATAGCTGATGGTGGGGCTACAGATGCTGTAGTAACATCAGTTACAAAACGTGTTAATGGTGGAACTACTGGTTTACCTGATAGACTTAAACACTTCAAAGAATATTATACATTACTAAAATAAAATATATGATAAAGTTATTATTGATTGTACTACTATCAATACCTGTTCTTGTAAAATCTCAAACAGTAACCTACGATAGTGCTAGAAACGTTAACTACACGGTTGTTGACACAATTAAATTACCATACCCAGTAGCTAAGCAGATTACCTTAGATCTAATTAGTGGTGATAGTGCCAAAGCTGAATTAAAACTAACAAATGAGAATGTTACATTACTAGAAAAGAAAGTAACATTAAAAGATAGTATTATTTCAGGACACGTTCAAAAAGGCATTATGTATGAAGAACGTATCAAAAATGAACAATTAAAATTTGACGCCCAAGGATTATGGGTTAAAGATTTACAAAAACAAAATAAGAAATTTAAAGTAAAATTAACATTCACTAGAATAACACTTAGTGCTATTATTGGTGGAATAACATATTTATACATAACAAAATAATAAACATGAAACAACCAATCAACGAAATCCGCAGAATGCAGCAATTAGCTGGATTAATTAAAGAATCTGACGAAACTATGGAAGGAACACCTATTAGTATTATCCGCACCGTTAAGCAGTATAACATTGAGGAAAAATTAGATGGGACTATTGAAAAAATAGACGTAAAAAACGGGCAAAAGCAGATGCGTATTAAGCTAGACGATGCTACATCAACTGAAGGACCTGAACCGGTAATATATTGGAGCAAATCAAACAACGCCTTTTTAAATGCTACAGGAACTAAAATGGTATATACAGGCGCCACTCCAAAAGATACTGAACTGTTAAATACTTTAAAATAACAGCAATAAAATAAGTAGTGCTACCTTTAGGAACACTCTGTTTAGCATTTCTAGACCCAATGCGAAAACCAACCCAAGCCCGTAAGTTTGGGTTTTTTATACTATTTATAATAGTCAGCAATATTTTTAACTAAAAACAAAAAGATATGACAAAAGTACAAGTATTAGGATTAGTTAGACACGTACTAACTTTCGTAGGTGGTATATTAATTACTAAAGGCATAATAGATGATGCACAATCATCTGAAATCATTGGTGCTGCTATTACATTAGTAGGATCTGCATGGTCAGTACTATCTAAGAGAGTTGCGTAAGTTCAGTAAACTTTAAACACAAGTATAAAAAGCTTAATCCTAACAGGTTAGGCTTTTTTTTATTTAATTGTTGCTAGCCTCAATAATTGTTAGTATATTTACTATACAACAAAAAATAAAGATTATAAATACACTAGTAATTCACCCAGCAGATGCATCGACGGATTTTCTTATTCCGATCTACTCTAATCTAAGAAGCTATCCAGACTTTGATGATACAATGATCATTAGAGATGGAACAGATAAAGATACTATCAGAGAGTATATCGAGAAATATGATAGAGTAATTATGATGGGACACGGATGCTCTTCCGGCTTATTTTCAGTTGGACAATTTGAGGATACTGGAATGATAATAGACCATACAATGGTAGAGGCTTTGAGTAAAAAGAAAGAGAGTATTTATATATGGTGTAATGCTGATCAATTTGTAGAGAGGCATAATCTGAAAGGATTTTATACTGGTATGTTTATTAGTGAGTACAGTGAAGCTAGTGTATGTAACGTAGTAGCTCGGAAAGGAGAGGTTGAAAGATCAAATAGTTTATTTGCGCAAGTAGTTGGTAGAAATATTAATGAGAGTGTTAATACTATTTGGAAAAGAACTATTAGAGCTTATCATATAGCTGCTAGTGAAGTAACAGAATACAACGGTGAAAGATTATATTTAAAAAATTAAAAACATGTGGATAGTATATTTACTTATGTTCATCATAACCTTAATAGTATCACTAATATGGGTTAGAGGAATTGATAAAATGACAACCAAACATCCAGACTACAAAGGAGATGATTTTTTAGACTGGGATGATGATAAAAACCATACGGAGGGAGGTTTATGAAAACAGTAGTAGTAGGAGACGTTCATGGTCGCTCAGTTTGGAAATTAATAGTTAATCAGGAACAACCTGATAGAGTAATATTCATAGGCGACTACTTTGATTCTTGGGATATTCCAGGACTAGAACAAATATACAATTTCAAAGAGATACTTGAGTATAAGGAAACATCATACTCAAGAGTAGGAACACTAGAAGAGCATAAGACAGATGTTATACTATTAATAGGTAACCACGACCACCACTACTTCCCAGAAATAGGTAATACAGGCACATCAGGATATCAATATGGTATAGCTCCTAACATCACTCAAGTACTAGATGAGAATAGACGTCATCTACAAATGGCTTATAGCTTTGACAATTTTCTATTTACACACGCAGGAGTGAGTCCAGTCTTTATGGATAATACGTTTGGTGAGGATGGTTGGAATAAAGATAACGTCGTGAAGTTATTAAACGATAAGATGATATATCAACCCAAGACCTTTGAGTTTAATGGAATGGAATCCTCAGGAAACAATACAACTCAGACTCCAATTTGGATTAGACCTAGTAGCTTAATGTCTGCTAACAAGAAGCATAAGAAGGGATTAAAGAACGACTATATACAAATAGTAGGTCATACTCAAATGAAGAAATTAGATCTAGTAGGATCAGATAAGTACACTGGAGGTAGATATTGTTTTATAGATACGTTGGATACAAGTGGACAATATCTTATTATAGAAGATGAAAAGTTAATGACAAACACATGGCGATAATATATAAAGATCCTGAAATAATATACAAGTTAGGAGTAACTCATCATAAGGATGCTTCTAAAAGGTTTAAAAAAGAAACAGCTGAAAAGTATGGATTTAAAAATATTCCATTAGAGGAGCATTACTGGGAACACCCAGTGTTATCTAGATGGGTACCTATAATGAAAGCTCTCCGGCTTGAAATAAGCTTTAGAAAAGAGATACCAAAAAATATCTGGACGACTAAAAAGTATAATGGAATAACTGAGTGTAGGTACTTCACGAGACAAGAAGCTGATGCTCTTGCAGATAACTTACGTAAGCAGTTTCCTTTGGATAAGTATGGTGGACAAAATGAAGGGAAACCAGGGTACACAAAAGTATATTTTTATAAATTTGAAAAAAAAGTAAAATATGATACGGAAGATTAAAAGTGCTTTAATAGGAATAAAGAACATATGGAAGTGGCGTAGTGTAATCTATAAAGATAGAGATTGGGACTACTGGTTTGTATATGAGATATTAAAAACTAAGTTAAAGTTTCAAGCAAACCACTTATTAAAATACAGCAACCACGAGTCATCAGGTGCTGATGTTAAGCAACTACTTGAATGTGTGGATTTAATAGATAAGGTTCAAAATGAATATTATATTGACCAGGCAATTCTTGGACTAGTAGATGAACAGTGGACAGATGATATGTTTAAAGAAACAGCTGAGAAACAAGATGAAACCAGGAAGCTATTATTTAAAACATTAGAGGCTAATATTGAACGCTGGTGGTGTTAGATTTACTATTTATATTAAAGTTAATAAACAGCCCATGGCAACAACTAAACGCAATTCAGACAAACGGTGTAGAGTTCTAGTGTTGGGTGAAATTACCAATGAGAATATCTGCGAAGCTATGGAGGCTATATATGAAATTAACAACGAGGATAAGAATAAAGAAGCAGATAAACGAGAGCCAATCAAACTAATACTAAACTCTCCAGGTGGAGATGTTTATGATGGAATAGGTTTAATTGATATAATAGAACAATCCGTAACACCTATTCATATATATGTACACGGACAAGCTCAATCAATGGGCTTTGCTGTTGCTACTTGTGGTCACTACAGATATGCTAGCAAGCGGACAACTTTCATGTACCATGAAATAAGCTGGGAGGCTTCAAGAGAGAAGTTACAGTATCATGAACAGGAGGTTAAAGAAGGTAAACGCATATGGCAACTTTACGACGATATTATACTAGCAAACACAAAGATCCCAGCCAAAACACTGGAGCAAGTTAGAAAGATGCATACGGAGTGGTATATGACAGCTCAAGAAGCTTTGAAGTGGGGAGTTATAGACGAAATTATCTAAAACTATAACTATTTATTAACATGAAATTTGCAGACATACTAAAAGAAGCCGAAGCGGTTAGCAGCCTTAATCCTCAGGAGAAAGCAGCTTATGATGATCTAATAAGCAGCCTAAAAGAAGCTTCTGGTAAAAGCTTTATAGAAAAGCTGACTAAGATTGCTAAAGATGGATTGCTTAAAGGATTATTTTTAACGACCCTACTAGGATCTCCAGAATTAACAGATGCACAGAAAACTCAAGTACAAAACTTAGCTAAAGATACAACAACACAATCGGTAACTAAAGCTCCAAAGTGGGAAGCTAAGAGTTATATATCAACTCAGATGATGGATGAGTGGAACAAGTATGTCGACTGGTTAAAGAAAACTAAAGTAGAAGACTTAGCTCCTTACATTGAAACTGATTATAAAGGTGGAGGTATATTAGCTGGTAATCTGATAATGAACCACGAAGATTATAGTGATGTGGTGTTGGATGTTTATAATGAGATAATGAATCCTAAAATAAAATTAACTAAAGCAGACATAATACCAATCCAAGCTCAAATGAGAGACTACAGAAATTGGGCAATTAATACACATATTGATGATGGTGGGATGGCTAATAAGAATAACAAAATAAAATTTAATTTTACACCTAATGCCGACTATAGTAATTTCATGTCGAATTCGCTAAACTCAAAAGAGGATGGTATTACTGGAATATACACGTCTAGGATATTTTTTCCACGTACATACATTACAACCATTGTTAATGGTAAAAAAATCAGCACTACTGATGCAGGGTATACAGGAAAAACTTTAAACTACGGACAGAACAAATAGTTGCTAGTTTAATAATATAGTAGTACCTTTATTATATACTAAAAAATAAAAGTTATGGGATCAGTTATCGACTACATTGATTGTCCAAACTGCGGACAAGAAGCTTACGACGACTTCTACTACAAGACAGGAGAAGAGTATATCAACTGCAACAACTGTGGCTACCACAGATCAGCTACCATTATTAACAGAGAAAAGAATCTCAGCGAACTTACAGACGAAGATTGGGAAATCACAGAACTAAAGAATCCGTACGGAGCTTATAGACTAAAGTGTATAGGTGATGTTGGAACTAATTGTGGTAGTATTGGAGACCTTGATGGATACAATACTATCAAGAAAGCTGTTGATGAAATGGAAAATGTTGAGTACTTTTCCATAAGTAGATTAATTGGTGATAAAATTATTGAAGAAATAATATATGAAAGAGAAGAAGCAATTAGTAGTAGAGACAGTGCTTAACAAAATGTTTGAGATAGCAGGTCACGATATAAGGTATAACGATATTCTTGGTAGAACTGATAAATGGTATCAGCAATATACTATGAGTACAGCTCAAAACGAAGAATGGAAGCAATGGGGGATTGAATACGTTGCTAAACAACTTAGAATATCAAAAGGATTAGCAAAAAAGGAAGTAGATATGATAGACTTCATGTGGGGATTAAAGATACACAATTTTCAAACCAATTTAAAATAAGTACTAGATAGATTAGAAACTAAAACAGATAGCAATGCTTAAGAATACACTAGAGTTGATATTAGAAACATACCCAGACGAAAGTTTTTTAAAAGCGGATGGGTTTGATGATGCTGTGGTTGGTTTTGAGGATAGATCAATGAGGCTTATATACTCAACTATTGAATGCATTAGGATACTACAAGTAGAGGGAATGACTTACGAAGATGCTATAGAGCACTTCTACTACAATGTGCAGGGAGGATATGTAGGAGAGCTAACTCCGATCTGGTGTAACGATTTGTTTTAACCTATTAAGTAGGTTAGTAAATAAACAAGACTAAAAAGTTGCTAGTACAAAAAAAAGGTCTTACCTTTAGATCATTAAAATAATCAATTATGAAATTAATACTTACAACTATCGTAGCAATTCTAACTACTGTAATAGTATTAGGACAATCAACAAAGGACACTTTTAATTTAACAAGCCCTTTGTATCTTGATTCACTTGGGAATATATTTATAACTCGTCAAGTCTACGATCACGTTCCAACATTAAAAGATAGTTTAGATTTTCAAGAAGGTACTAAAATGATAATGAATCTTTATTTTAGAGATCATAGTATGGGAACACCTAACAAGGTGACAAGAAAGCGTAACATGTACCCAGTAGTAGTAGAAGCTATTAGAGGAACAAAGAAAGGAGCTACTATAATCAGACCATATAGTAAACACAAATTACCATGGTATAGATATCCATTTGCTAATGTAAAAATTGGAGATACAATATGGGTTACAGATGGTATGAGAATTGAGCCTAGATTTTAATATATGAATAGATTAATAGGATTAGGACTAATATTTGTATTATGCTTTATGTTCTGGTACACTGTTGGAGCATACTTAGTAGGCACCTACAATAGTCTACAATGGCCTTGGTATGGCAGTGCTTTATATATACTATTAGGTACAGGAACTTTTATACAAGTATTAAACACTTTAAATAAAAAACAATGAAAGGTAAATTATTTAAAACAGAAAAAGGTTGGGAAGTTAGATATGTAAGATCTGCTGAGTTTGTAACACCAAGAGTACTAACTGTACCACTACACCCAGACGATGTTAAAACATACGACTGGCTATATCAAGCTTATACAGCTGAGGAGTTTAATAGAGAACCCACTGACATTGATTTTACAGTTGAGACAATAGCTTGTGGAACAACTGAGTTTGATGTAATGGATCAAGATGTTGCTAGGTTAGCAAGCCCAGAAGAAGATACACGTACCATTCGAGAGATACTACTATCGTTAACTGACACAATGGATCGTATGATTGTTAGAGCGGATAAGATAAATGGTATGTTAGACTTAATGCTTTCAAAATTAAATACAATGCCGTAGGTTATACGAACCATGATATGTTTGATGATCAAGGCCAATTAGTAGAAGTGGATTTAGAAGCAATACTTATTACTTATTTAGAAGAGCATTTGTAATGAAAAAGAAATACGGAATAACATCAATGTATGGAAACCCAATCCACCCAGGACATATTGAATGTCTTATGTTGTCCAAAGAACTTGTGGACGAACTATGGGTAATCGTAAATAATGATAAACAAGCTGAATTAAAAAGAGGAGTACCTTCTTTTCAAGATGAGGAATATCGTAAATTGGTTATAGAATCAATTAGATATGTTGACCACGCCGAAATCGCTATCGACCAAGATGGTAGTGTTTGTGAAACAATCAAATTATATTATAATAAAATTAAATCATTAAACCACGAGTCTGAAATCATCTTTACAAAAGGTGGTGACCGATTCGCAAATGAAATCCCTGAGAAAGTAGTTTGTGATTCATTAGGAATAAAAATAGTTGACGGATTAGGATTAAAAACTCACAATTCGAGTGACATGATTAATAAGAAGTAATGAGAGAAAAAAGACCATGGGGATTTTACGAAATCCTATTAGACACAGATTACACCAAAGTTAAACAAATCACGGTAAGCCCAGGACAAAGATTGTCTTATCAATATCATGAGAAAAGAAAAGAATGTTGGACTATCGTAAAAGGTATGTCAACAATTATCTTAAATGATGAAAAGGTATTCAGAAATCAAGGAGAATCAATAACAATTGCTCTTGGAGCAAAACACAGAATTATCAATGAAACCGATGAGCCCTTAGTGTTCATAGAAGTTCAAACTGGTGAGTCTTTTGAGGAAGAAGATATTATTAGAATTGAAGATGATTACGGTAGAGAAGATTCTTAATTGAATGTCGTGTAAAGTTGGTATCTTTATGAAAAAGATAAAATCTAAGGTAAAACAAGAAATAGAGAAACTATAAAAAAGACTAACATGAAACAAACAGCAGTAGAATGGTTATTACAAATACAATTATCTGGTAATGGTAGACTTCATTTAACAGATGAAGAATTTGAGAAAGCAAAGGAAATGGAAAAGGAACAGATCTTAGATGCTTACATGGCTAGAATAAATATTACCGACAAGGAATACTTCAAACAGATTGAAGGCGGACAATATTACAATGAAACCTTTAAATCAGAATCACTAGGTTTAAAGAATTGTGATGTAACTTTAAATAACAGTTTAAAAAATGAACCACCATACGTTTCAGATGACTTTCAAATTGGTCCAGATGGAGCATATGAACATACTGACGAAGAGAATACATTGACTTCTAAAGAAAAAGCAATAGAATTAACACATAAATTTTATGAAATAAAAATTAATCCAATGTATTCGACAATTAATGAGTATATGGCTAAAGAATGTGCATTAATAGCAGTTGATGAGATATTAAAAAACTCTGTTGGTTATAATGCTTATGATGGAGTAACAGATAATGATATTTGGGCAGATGATAACTATTGGGTAAAAGTAAAACAAGAAATAGAAAAGCTATGAAATACGAAAAATTTAAACAAATAATAGATCTACAAATAGCTCACAACAATAAGATGGATGAAATTTACAAGTGTAAAATTGATCTATCAGATCTTATGAACGATATACAAATAACAATTGACTTACTTTGGGGGGAATTACTAACTCCAGATGGTGATGAATGGTTAGGTTGGTATCTTTATGAAAAAGATGGCATCAGTGGTAAACCAAGAAAAGATTTTAAAGCTAATGATAAAGATGGTAAAGAGATATGTAAGGATATAAAAGGCTTATATGCATTTCTAGTTAAAGAAAATTACTTTATAAAGCAATAAAAAAATTATGAGAGATTTACCACTAAACAAACAACAGCAAAAAGAAGGATGTTTAATTTTAACCATTTTGGGAATAATTGCACTAATTGGATTGATTATGATATACTATGAAGTAAACTGTAAATAATAAAAGATAAGCTATGAAATATATATTAGTATTAATAGTGTATGAGTTTTTAAGGTCAAAGTTGATTTGGCTATGGTACTATTTAATTAAAAAGTTAACAAAATGAAAGAAGAAACAGTAAAAGAAATAGAATTTTGCCATTATAGTGGACTGCCATCTCCAACAGCATATAAAGAATCTAAACAAGTATATAGGAGTAGTACAACAACTGTACTTGCATCAGAAACTAAATCTAAAGACAGGGACAGTAGCATTACTAATGGTAACCCTAATCTATCTATCAATATTATGTAGTTAATATAACCAAGAAACCATGATCTTAATAGAAGTTAATAACCAAGAAACAAGAAACAACATCCAGCTACTAGAAGAAACAGAGAAATGGGCAAAGGAAAATGTAAAGGGGGAGTATACAATAATACTAAACCCAAAGCTAGAAGTCCCAATGAGAATAACAACAGTAGGGGGAAAAGAATAAAATAATAAATGAACACAAAATGTTTAAAGGTACATAAAGACACTACCCAATAGCCTACAAAGCAACCCTAATAGAATACATTAGTACGGTGTTTATACTACGTTCACTAGACAATCATAAAAGAAATAAGAAGATTACACAGAAAGGAAGGGGGAAGGGAAATAACAAAGGCTAATAGAGTAATAACCCCCCTACCTACTACAGAGAGTCCTGATTACATTGCGGGGATGCAATCCGATTCCACTTTTAAATGCGCACGAATAATTATAATGTATAACAATAGATGTATGTTATACGGTAGGTGCGTACGAGTACAGAGGATGTATAGAAAGTAGCTACAGGGACTGGATAGCCTATCACTTTTTTGTGCCACTCCAGCAACTTTTTTCTGTGCCCAGCAATATGTACCCTCCGTAGCTACCTCCGGAGAAAGAGTTCCCAGGGGGGAGAGGGGGGTTCTGTTAGGGAGGGGTTCCCTATGCTCACTGCGTTCGCAGGCTAGGGGGATGCAATCCGATTCCCTTTTAGCTAGGGGGGAAGATCCCGGCTGGGGTAGTGGGGTCTTGGTTCCCGCTCCGAAAAAGAATCCAGAAAAGCACCAGGGTGGTAGTATGGAAAGAAAGTCGTACCTTGGGAGGGGGATGTTTTGATGACAGCATCCGAGTCAGGAAGCCAGAAGTAGTATGAAAGGGGGAAGCTGGGAATGGAGTACCTATACTATTTATAGGGGTAGGATCCCCGTAGGGTGCAATCCGATTCCATTATATAAAGCCATGGCATACACAACATTACAAGAAGCAGGGAAAAAGTTCACAGTGTTCGAGATCGAGAATGTGAACAAGAAGTCCAAGAACTACAAGAGAAAGATCTTCATCAGCACAAGCAGCATGACGGAGGAAACCATCCTATCCAGAATCAGATCTATGCAGGACAGCAAGACAGGAAGGGGGGGAACAAAAGACCTAAGCAAGGATATCAAGGCAGCAGGGGAGGAGTATCATGAGAAGTTCAAGGTGAAAGCCGTGAAGAGTAACCTGAGTAGGGAGAGAGCAGAGGAGGTGAAAGCAAGTATGATAGATAGGTACAATAAGGTTTACAACCAATCCGAGAGAGTGTTCTAAGACTTTGGTAACCAAGCCTTTAAAAATAATTTAACCGGCCATGCCAATCCAGCATGGCTATTTTTATTTCCCCCTGTAAAATATAAACGCAGAGTTAGGGACAACGTCCCTCTGATCCCTCCAGGTCCTGTTTGAATGTGGACCCGCCCTTTTGATTGATGGCCTAAAGATACTACCCCGTTTCCAAGGTAGCAACTTTTTGGTGATCTTTTTTTTAATTATTTTGGTATTGTGTCTGATAGTTCTCTATCAAGGATACGAACTGGGGGAGACAGTCAGCAGCTGTACGTCCTTTTAAACCATAGTAGTTCTTCAGATCTTTTAACTTTATTCCCCTGCAAGTCATACCTTTAGACATAATGCTCAGGTTAAATTTGTGTACTGCTAACTGATAACCGAAGTAGTCTATCTTCTTATTACCATAAGATACTTCAGGAGTTTGTAACTGCTTTGCCTCAACTTGTTGGAGGGCTTGTTCGAATTGTGTCATAACTTTGATTGTTTAGGACCTAAAGATACATCCGGTGAATTGATCTAGCAACTTTTTTACAATCTTTTTTTTAGAATTAGAAATTGTCTAACCCGGGGGTTGATTTTGTTAGACGGAGAAGTCCCTACATACGAGAGTCACATTCGAAGATTTCTAATCGTTTACGGGTTTACATTAGATTTTGTCGAATTCTATTAAATGCTGTTGCTAATATTAAAATAAGTCGTATCTTTAGATCCTAAATTAAATCATATGTACTCAAACGTAGAAGTATTAAACGAATTGCTCAACAGAGCTTGTGAGATTATTACATCCCTAGAAGGGTATGCAAAAGAGCACTCACACTATCCGGACCATAATAAAGAGTTGCAGAAAGCGATTGACGACTTCTTCAATGAAGTAGATACGCTAAACGAAGTAGAAACTGCTAGAGAAAAATTCCCCGCGAATATAGAAGGCTCGGCAGAATTTAATTCAGCCAATCAGGAGGCACAAGACTACGATGTAGTGAAGTTAGTGAAAGCAACTCCGTACGAGCAGTATGTAGCTAATGTAAAGAGATCAATCGATAAGGCAACTGAGGAAGGGATCTTGAATAATGACTGCTCTGAGGGCTACAGCTATCTATCCAAGGAAGAGTTCATTAAGAGGGATCCGGATATGGAAGCACAAGACTACAACACATTTGGTAATAATAAAATATAAACTATATGACGCTATACGATGCAGTGGCTATTGCAGAGGGATTCTGTGACCACGAACCTACCTTGGAAGAGAATTTAGAGGCTTGGGCATATCTTATTGAGACCGGACACTGTTGGAAGTTACAGGGGTGGTTTGGTAGACAAGCAGAGTCTTTAATAGAAGGTTGTATAATTAGTAGAGAGGGTAAAATAAATTGGGATACTGTTGCTGAATTGAATTATCAGTAGTACCTTTACATCCTAAACCAAAAATCAAATCATATGCCAGTTTATCACATTACAGAAACAAAGCCAGCCATTCAAAGATGGGAATTTACAGTCACTGCTGACAGTGAAGAAGAAGCTCTGCACAAAGTTATGGACGGACAAGTAGATCCGATTGATTATGTCACTGATGAAGATCCGTTTGAGGGATCTCACTACAGCGTCAACAGTTAGGAGGAATTAAAATAAAGTTGCCTCGTATATTTTTAATCCGTACCTTTACATTCTAAATCAAAACAATCATGGCAATCTACTACAGCGACAGAGACCCCAACGAAGTAATGTGGGAGCGTCAAAATCAAACAAGTGCACCCGTTAAAGTATCATGGCAGAAATGCATGAATATGTATTCTGAAATTGAATACTTGAAGGAAGAGAATCCAGGAGAGTATTACTTCAGTATCAAACGAAGAGAGCTAGATGGCTGGATGGATGTAGAAGAGGATGAGTGCTACGCATTTGTGGTGGATGGGATTATAATTGATTATGAAGGATACTCTAGGTACCCAAGCCTAGAAGAAGAGGGTGTGATGAAAGCAATTTTAAAAGAAAAAAATATATTGTAAAAAAGTTGCTAGATTGAAATAGTGGTAGTATCTTTAGGGCTCACAATTAAAAACAAATAAGTTATGCAGTTTGAAATCAATCAGTTAAAAGAAATGTTAGACAGAGGTCCAATGACCTTCATCTTTAAAAAGAAAGACGGTGACGTCCGTAAAATGACAGCCACTACTAATAATGAGTGGATTCCTAACAAGGAAAAAATCCAACAACGTAGTGATAAAGCAATTACAGTATATGACTTGGAGAAGCAGGACTTCCGTAGTGTGAGTGTGGATGCGTTTGTAGTAGCATAAAAAAAGTTTAAAAAAGATCCGGAAAAAGTTGCCTCTCCGGATCTTCCTTTGTATCTTTAGTGCTCACAATTAAAAACAATCAAAGTTATGAAATTAACATCAAAGAGCTTCATGCTCACTTTAGAAGAGACAATCACCGTTGGTGAATTAAAAACTACTTTAGTCGCTCAGGTAATGGGTACTAAAAATGGATTTGATATTGACTTTATGGATAATTACGACATCAGCTATATGGGTATTGAAATTAAAGGATATGACAATTGGAAAAAATTCAGAGCATTTCATAAAGAAATGGGAATTGATTTTGACGTTCACTTTAGTAAAAAATTTGATGAGATATTTACGGAGGAGGCAGTAAAGGTGTATGTGGATGAGATTAAATTCTAAAAAAATAAATATGAAGGGTCCGTTGCTCGGACGGATCTTTCTTACTATCTTTAGATCTCAAATCAAATCAATCATGAAAAAGAATTTTGAAGACTTTACTTATTTTTTTACTATGTGGCTTTGTGTATCCGTAATTGTATTATATGTAATCGGAATGATCTTCAAACTATTGACACATATTCCTTAAAAAAATATATCACAAAACTGTTGCCGGGAATGGAGATAGTTAGTATCTTTAGGGCTCACAATTAAAAACAATCAAAGTTATGTACACAAACATTCAACAAGCTGTAGCATCAGTACAAAATGCATTCCCAAGCATCTACACAAAAGATGACGTTGTTAAGTTATTAGAATCAATTGAGATTGACTCATCAGGAAAGGGTACTTTTACAAGAGAGCAGATTTCAGTATTAGTTGAGAGACTTATTGA
>Ga0181349_1000230_pt1 | contig 23576 bp, 29 predicted proteins | sample Su13VDMM110SD_FD_130106 | JGI IMG/M metagenome (GOLD analysis project Ga0181349, IMG submission 130106) | Freshwater viral communities from Lake Michigan, USA - Su13.VD.MM110.S.D | ecosystem: Environmental > Aquatic > Freshwater > Lake | place: USA: Michigan | collected 2013-07-16 | reverse complement strand
TTACCCTACCAACGGCCTCAAGAGGCTTGTATCCAGCATCGTATTCTTGCCGCCGAATGTCTTGCATGTTCTCCTTGGTCAACGGCGCATTTTCTGGGAGATTCAATTCTTTCTGAGCAACTTTATTGGCATTAACCTGATTGATAAGGCCAACTTCCTTTTCAATCCCACCGGCTGCTCTTTCCTTTAGCGTTTGCTTTCCTTCGTAGTAACCTCTTGGAATGGCATAGCCTTCATTTTGGGCCGTCTCTAGAGTTCTACTCATCTCGTTACGAGAGGCAAGGTCACGCGCGCGGGTCTCCATTTGACGCTCCGCCAACTTGTTCGCGCCAGTAGTCAAGTTTTTAGCCGCCATCGTTGAAAACAACACGCCAGCCAAAGGAGATTCTGTCTTCTCAGCAACGCCTTGCCCACCCATGGCAGATGCCGCACCGATCCCCATAGTTCTACCTACAGTCCCTAGTGCTGGCGCCTTACCCATCATTGCGCCTGTTGCGCCTTGTAGGCCAACATCCAAATACCGCTGCCCAGTCGTCATCTGCGCTTGAGTTTCTTCCGGAGAGATAATCCCAGCGCGCTGACCAAGCCTATACACCATGCTTGGACTAGGAGTTAGATCAGGAGCAAGGTCAGAACGACCCATAGCAGTTGCGCCATAACCAACCGCAGCTTTTCCAAGGTTATAAAGGCTCAATGGAGTCTCTATAAACATGTCAGCAGCCCCTGCAAGCGCTTTAAACGGGGCTTCTGATGCGACGCGGGTTGTCCTCATTCCAGGTTGCGGCATGCCCTCGCCAAGGCCCGCTTGCGCCTCCATGTAGGCCATGCGTTGCATGTCTTCACTTGGTTGCCCTTGGGTGGCTTGCTGCTGCTGCATCCGCAATCTGGCACTTGCCAGCGCCAAAGCTTTACGTTGCTCTAATGTCATTTCCCGGTTTTCCACAGTGCGCGCTCCTCTGGAGTCATTACGGCCCAAATTGCGGGATCAATACCTTGAGGACTTTTCGGCAACGGGCTGGATGGTGCCGCACCAGATGGACGAGCGCCTCCAGCAGATGGCAATGGAACACCGGTGTTTTGCTGCTCTACGTATTTCTTAAGCTCTGGCCGTTCAAACAATGATTTACCACCTTCTCCAGCGTACCAAGCGTCTTCAACGCCTTCATATGTCTTGTTGTTCTTCCACCAAGAATCATAGAAGTTTCGTTGCTGAATGTCCTTCTTCGCTTGTGCTTTTGCAACTGAAATAATAAATCTATTGCCTGCAACTGTGTTTCCAAGTTCTGCGCCAGTTCTACTGATACGTCCAGCATCTGCTTCAGTTTGAGGTCCTTTTTGCTCCATTTGCTTTGTAAGAACAGCCTGGGATGCAGCAGCATTGAAAGATTCTGCATTTGCAGCAAACTTTTCAGCATCCTTGACGCCCAAAGCAGACAATATTGAAGCGCCGGCTTTCTGAGCGCCAGCGCCAAATCCAGTCTCAAGACCTTTGTTGAGCAACATTTCCTGTGTTTCTAGAGCGGGTAATGTCCTTGTCGCTGCTCTTGCAACATTAGATACTTCTTCATACCCCTTCACATTCAACTCGCCTTTTGCCTGCTGCTCTTTCTTCTCCAACACAGTTCCGCCAACATTCACTTGCGTACCTGGGGTGTGAGTTGTTGCCTTAGTGATCGCTTGCTGATACAACCTATATTCTGGCGACCCAGGTTGGAACTTCTGTTGTTCCTCAATTAGCTTTGCAAGATCCGTCTTGGGCCCGGGCTTCGGCATTGACATCTCAAGTTGGTCTTTGGCTGAAATCAACCCCAGACGTTTTTTGTTAATCCAGTCTTGAAGCTCTGGCATAGTCTGCAACCTAGCAAGTTCAGCCTTTTGCGCATCGGCTTGTTCTTGCGAAAAGTAACCTCGCTGCACCCCTTCATCAAGAGATGCAATCACATCAGCACCGCTTTTTGCAGCGCCTAATGATTGGATGCCGTGTGCGTATCTTTCCTGCTCATGCTTGAATTGAGCGGCTTTTATTTCTGTCTGAGTCTTGTTTAGGCTAGCCTGTTTTTCCTGTTGAGCAAGCATTTTTGCTTGAACATCTGGAATCAAATGGCCAGCGCCTCTCTCCGCCAATTGCCTGTATATGGCGCTTGGATCAACCGCGCCAGTCTCAGGATTGAAACCTGACTTGTAGGCGGCACTCAAAGCATTTTGAGCCTCATCCGCCCTCTGTGCAGATGAAAGCTGATACTGAGCCAGAGCGTTTCTGTTCTGTGCCTCTTGAATCTGCGCAAATTTGGCATATTGATTCAGCGGAGACTCAAGCTGAACGGTGGGCTGGAAGCCTAGAGCAATTCTTGGATCGATTGGCATGATTTACTCGCTCATTGACTGACCGGGCCACCCGAACTGGCTGGGGCCTTGATAGAAGCCGGATGCATCCGTCCCAGGCACGCCCCCAGGCCTACGCCATTGCATATTGTTCAAGAATTGCTGCCCTTGATAGTTGTTGATGCCTTGGTTGATGGCCCCAGTCAAAGCATTAGCACCGCCCATGTAGCCAGACCCGCGAGCATTGCCTGCCCCCATGTAAGCCTCACCAGCGCCTTGTGCATAGTTGCCCGCTGCAGTGCCAAGTGTGTTGGCCGCCGTTTGGCTAGTCCCCATCAGTGACTGCAACGGCTGAAGTTGGTTGGCCCGGTTCGTCTGGTAACGATTAAAGGCATTCATGTACTCTTGGCTAGCCGCCTCTTGGCCGTACCGCTGGGCCCCTTTCAGAGCTGCACCAGAGATCAGGCCGCCGCGTGCTGCTGCTTGACGATCCAAAGCCTTCAGCCCCTCTTGCATGCGGAATGCATAGCCAGGATCTTGCTGGAAGTCCTCCATGCTGAAATCGCGTGCATACTTGCCAAACCCAGGTGCTTGCTTCTCTGCCTCGTAGGCCGCTTGCGCAGCCCGATCCTGAGCCATTGCCGCTTGAACAGCCGCATTCAGTCCTTCCTCGTCTAGAGTGCCGCTTCCTGGCACCCATCTTCTGGTTACAGAGCCTCCAGAATCGCCACCGCCCTCAAAAACGTCGTCCACATAATACCCGCCTGCGTCGCCCTTCATGTACTTAGAGGCCAGAGCATTACGGATTTCAGACTCGGAGCGAGCCGTGGGGGCTGCATTTTGCAGGCCAAGCATATTCATGTACCGCTGCTGGGCCGTCAGACCCGCTTGGCGGTAAGGCTCCTGAAGCTGAATTTGCCGCTCAAACATCTCCTTTTGGAGCTGTGCAGCACGATCCGCTGCTGCTGCCTGAGCTTCCGCCGCATCACTTGCGGCATCAGCCCCAATCAGCCCCCCAACAATTGCTCCACCAGCTGCAATCCACGGCATATCAATCTCCTTGGCTCAGTTTCTGAGCAATGTTTTGTACAACTTCTGCATCTGTAGATGCAATTATTACGTTATCAACCTCATGCTCATCGGTGCAATTCGTTGCATGAATGCAGTACCAAACAACATCCGTCAACGATCTCACACCGTGATGCTTGCCTGCCTCAATTGTCAGGCAGGCAGGGGCATGTAGTACAGAAGTTTTATCATCAACCATCAGTTCCACGGACCCGCTGGCCAGAATAGATAGATGGTCGTGCAGGTGCGCATGCTGCACAAGCCAACTCCCGGCAGGGATGCGAGTCTCTTTAGCGTAGACGCCAGAACTGAAATGGTGTTCGATCATGTAACTTCCCGTCCACTTGCCCGAATGTTGATAGAGGAGGCCGTCCCGGCAATGGTGGAGATGAATCCGCTGGCGCCCAGAACTTGGCCAACGATCTCCGGGAACGTATAGACCTCAGCTGGTTGCAGCGTCTTGGTCTTGGTAATCAAGTTTTGATTACCCGAGGTATCGCCACCCGTGACCAAGTTTACGCTGATGGTTGCTGCCGCCGCGCTGTAGTTCGTGGCAGTGAACTTATCAATGATGGCAGTGACATTTGTTGCCGTATATTGAGTCGTCTGCGTAATTTCAGCAATCTTGCTTGGAACCAGTACTTTTACAGTTACATTCATGGCGTTGACCTTTCAGTACTGTATAAATTACGCTGCCACAACTGAATCATCGGAAAATCTGCGCCATGCACTAGAAGAATAGTACACAGGCACACCAGTTCCATTGCCTGCTGATTCGCCTACTTTTCTGCCATTTGTTGCATATGCGATTTGTGAGTCAACGGCACTCGGCAAGGTTGCTACAGTGTATGACCCCAACTGAGAAACATTGTTTGCACTCAGGATGTTATCCACAGTCCAGATAAGCGCGTCAACGCTATCTTTTAGGACCATTTTGTAAGTTCCCAAACCAAGCCAAACATCGGCTTCGCCACGCGAATCAAGGATGATTGGATTAGTATTGGCGGAGCCGCCAGTGGAGTCCGTGTAGGTCGTCAATGGAGACACTGTTCCGGCGTAATAGGTGTACAGTTTTCCGCCAACCAATGGAACCCCATTGGCATCAAAAAACTGCATCTTTGGGCTTGGAGTAAGTGAAGCCATTTTCGACCCGTTGTGATGTTGGTTTAGTTGCTAATGAAAATTGACGCAACAAAAAATTGTCTGTTTTTAGTCTTCAAGAAGCAAATATGTTCCATATTGCTCAATCGGTTTTGGTTCAGTGTTTAGTAAATCAATTTGAGATTGCAAATCAACAATGCTGACGCTGCTTGTTCCGCCTCCAGTAAGCTTAAACAAGTTCAGCATAAATAAATACCATTCTCTTGCCATCAATCCTGTTCGTTCATCAATGAACGGTACTCTAGGAGGTGGGATGTTGGTGATATCAAGCATTTGTTCCGCTCGCAATCAGTTCTGCGCCCATGATGGAAATCTTGACTGGATCAGTGCCAGAAATCTCATAAACACGGTCCCGCAGTTTCTGCGTCATCCCCAAACGCCACCAGATGACTCGGGTGCCAAATTCTCCAAGCCTGCCCATTTCGCGGGTGTGATAGTTGCTCCAAGTATGGCCGCCATCGTCCGACCATCTTAATGAAGCAGTTGGATTTACCCCAACTTTTAGAATAGGATCAAATAAGAATGAATCACCTGCCTCAGTAAGCAAGTCAAGACCTAGTTCAGTTAATAAATATTCAATCGCAACGCTGTCAAACGGATCAATCCCGTTCAGACCAACTCCTGATTCACAATCTAGCTGCAACGAATGGTGCGCAGTACGCTTTAGGTCATTCTTGCCAGTGCCTAATGCACGCCAAGAACGCAGCCACTTTTGAACTGCACCATCATCAGCGTACACGTCCAAGTCATAGGCGTAGATTCGGCCGTCTTCATAATCGCCAACAATGACTTCGTTGTTGAAGTTCATCTGGCAGTTGGAACGATGCCGAATGAATGCGCCTTCATAGAAGCCAGCCCGCTCATGCCAGGCCTGGGTAGACACATCGTATACCCACGTCCGATTGGCCGTTGGGAAGGTCAGCACATAGAATGGGTGGCCTTCTTGCTGATACGTGTAGGCAACCGCATCAGAGATAGTTTCATAACCAGCAATTGCGTACTCAATCGCATGAGTGGACACGCGTTGGCCTGTATAGCCGTTAGCCTTGTAAACAATCCCATTGCCGCGAGCGTCAGAGCCCAGCCAGAAGATGGAATTGTCCAACTTGGCAACGGAGTAGATTGCGGCACAGCCAATCTCGTTGAACGCACCTTGAATGCGCTGCAAAGGGAAATCCGTCAGCCCAGCGTCATACCAAACCTCGACAGAGTTCGCGCCAAGCAGCCAGACCTCTCGATGGTCAATAATCATTGACACCAAACCGTCTGGAGAGCCTTCTGCGCTGGCAAAGTCTAGAGGATCAACTGAGGTTCCATCCAGCAAGCTAGTGACCCACACGCGCTGACTATTTGGCTCGATGAACACAAAGTAGCCATCCAGATAGCCGACAACAGAGGCCCCCGGAAAGTCGCCGTCCGTTATCTGTGCGAATACGTTTGTGGAGGCGTTGTAGATGTAGCTTGGGCCATTGCAGGCAATGAACAACTGCGTGCCGTTGTCCGACATGCTGACAGGCCCAGTGCCCGACACTGTTCCAATTGCCGTGTAAGTCCAATCTGTGGATAACTTATACACAGTTTGTCCACTGACAACGTAGCCATACCCGCCAAACTGCCAGAGGCCACGGATTGGGCCTGTGCCGATGGTGGCCACCTTGCGCAACCCTGGGGCTCGCATGAAGAACGCAGGCTCCTTGCCGCCGTCCGGCACAATCTCAGGGAACATGTTGACGAGACGATTCACCGCCTCGTTAACGGATCTGGCTACATACGATTGGCCTAGGATGGGCGTTTTCATGCGGTTTTTAAGTTCAGCCAGCCTTTGCCCATACACCAAACATACCTACCAAATTTTAAATTGAACGCAGGCGGCAAAACATCATCATGAGCAGGAGAATACATCCGATTGGTGCGGATGCACATTTGAAACAATCTGATGCGAAATATCAATTCCATAATCAATAATTGCCTGCAAAAACATTAAACCTCTGCCGCGTCGCAACAATCGGATACGGCAAGCTCATCAAGTCTTCTGGATTGTTGACGCGCTTCAGGTTGCGTTTAGACGTCATGGCAATCCGGGCGACAGTAGGCGAAGGCTCCACGCCGAACTCTGGTGCAATCTCACAGGCCAAGTTGTACTTAAACGCACGCTTGTAACCGGGTGGCAGGTACAAAGTCGTTGCCAGCGTTGCAGGCTGAACCAACTCATCCACCGAGATAAAGTGCCACTCCAGAGCCCGTGTGGGCTTAGGGTAGACCGTCATCTGGATGTTGGGGAACTCCATGTTTACCCACATGACCTGTGGATAAGTAGATGTAACCGTCTTTACAGCAATCCCGTTGTATTGCTGCTGGTTGATCATCTTGATGCCAAAAGACACGTTGGTCGTTGGATCGCGGAAATAGGTGGAATCATCCAGCAGAATTGGACGATTGCCAACAAAGTCACCAGTTGGGCCTAGATGCTGCTGGATCTGATCCGCAGGCCAAGTAAAGACTTGATCCTGGGTGTTGTAGATCATCAGGCGTTCCGTGTTCCACGAATCAATCATTTGATTCATGGCCGAAAGCGCGTCTTGCGAGGTCTCAGGCGATGGGGTTTCGCCTTCAGCGAGTAGCCCAATTAGCCGGAGTGCCGAATTTATGATGTCACCGGCTGTCGCCATTGCTTACGCTCCTTGCATCTGTGCTTTGGGGGGTCGTCCCCGACGCTTAACTTCCAGTTCATTCACGGGAGCCGCATCTTCAGACAGAGAAGGCGTGTCGTGAGTATAGCGCACCCAGCCGTTACGTTCATCTTCTTGCGCCTCAATGTCAAGGCTTGCAATCTTGGAACCGTGTTGGGGATGCTTTAGGTAAATCATAGGCATGTTAAGTGCCCCACACCATCGCTGGTGCAGGGCGGTTACTACTTAAGCAGCGCGGTACAGAGTCCAAGCACCGTCGCCGGTCTTACGAGCAAGGAAGCGAGCAGACGAGGTGACGGCAACAACAGCGTTACCAACAATCGTCCAGCCAGTGCCAACCAGCACAGTGACTGCACCAGAGCTGGTGCCGAGATTGACCAAGGCCAGTTCAAACGTAGAACCAACTTTGGCGTTCGTGAGAACAGCTTCGGTCAATGCCACGGTGGGCAGAGTGTAAGAAGCAGCGGTCGTGCTGGGGCTGGCAACCAACACACCACCCGTAACTTGCGCAGCGGTCAGCGTTGCAGTTGAGGTTGCGGTCTGGGGGTCAGCCATTTCGCCCAAGAAAATCTCATTGAGATTACCGTCGCCGAGCTGATAACCACCGCCAATAGATGGGAGAGCCATGATATTTTCCTTAAAGAAGTTACAAGAAGGGGCCGAAGCCCCTTATATAGATTAGCCCCAGATGCGGCAAGCCATCGCGGGACGAATGACCTTGTAACCGTACAGAACGTCGATACGGCAAGGCATACGGTCATTGTTGATGTCGTATTGGCGAACAATACGCATCGAGATGCCGTTGTGGACTTGGCGGGAAGCCATGTCAACACCTTGGGGCAGCAACAGGTCAGCGGTTGCGAAGGTGATCGCATCCTTGTGATACACCAAGTTCTGAGCATACTGGGTAGCAGAGCCGCCCAAGAAGGTCAAAGCAGCGCTGCCGGCAGGGAATGCGCTAACCGTCGCCAAGGCATGTGCCGAGGTGAAGATTGCAGGCGAAACGCTCAGGGTCGCAGAAGTACCAGCAGACACGGACACGTCAGCGGTCACGGTGAACTGTTGCAGCGAGCCGGTCGATTGGCGGGTCTGGGGGTTAACAGCAAACACGCCAGCGATGGTGAACACGTCACCGACCTTGAAGGTAGGCGAACCGCTGGTGAAGGTGATGTTGATCGAGGTAGCACCTTGGCTGAACGTGGAACCAGCGGCAACGATAGGAGCCGTAGGAGTCACGCCAGTGGTGTGGCTCACGATGGACTGAGACATGTTGATTTCGTCGAAACCAAGCACGCCAGTGCCCATCATGCCGTTCTTGAACTGCTTGCTGATGGTGTCAACAGGATTGAACAGACCCTTCATGCCTTCAACCAGACCTGCGTTAGCGGCAGGGTTGACGGTGGCGTAACGGGGGTTCATACCGGCTGCATTCTCGTTCAGCTTTTGTTGAGCTTGCAGCAGAACCAAAGAAGTGCCAGGAGTGGTGCCAGGGGTACCAACAGAGGAGTAAATCTGCTTGTAGGAGTTGGCAACGTCAGCATCAATAGCAGCAGCCAGTTGGCTAACGCGAGGCTTCAGAACACGCTCTGCGAAGTCATCCAATTGCATGGTGAGTTCAGCGGAGGTGAAGTTAACACCAATGTGCTTCTGCGAATCAACAGCCAGGGTCGTGGATTGCTCGTTGTCGTCCTGAACTTGCAGGGCGGCACCGTCCGTCACCAGCGCGCGGTCAGGCAGGCGGATACGCAGGGTGGAACCGATCTTGGCACCTTCAACAGCGAAACTATCGTCATCACAATGTTTGATGCGGATCGTTACTCCACATCCCGCTTTCGCGGCCCTAGCTTTCACTAGGGGTCAGACTATATCTTCAAACATTCCGCCAAATTCGGCCTGAACGGATCATTGAAACCAATGATGCTGTTACGCCGTACTTAGCGCCGATTTCTCGGTGCAGACCAACTTCGCTACGAATCGCCTTTACTTTTTCAGCGTTTAACTTTGCATGGCTATTCTTCTCACCATGCGCTTGACGTTTTTTGGCAACCATATCGGCCATATTGTCGTCAAAAGTCCCAGAGAACAAATGTCCCGGATTGACACACTTGCGGTTATCGCATTTATGCAAAACAAAGTCTGCCGCAACACCATTAGCCAATTCATAGGCTACGCGGTGCGCGTAAGCAGTCTTTCCGTCTTTGTGGAACTGACCATAGCCATTAGGCATGATGCACCCAGTCCACTCATGACATCCGTTCTCGTTAATGCTTACTTTTTCAAAAAATCGTTCGCTAATTGGTCGCTTCATGCTTGCCCCGCATTTCGCTCCCACTTGGGAGCTACGCCTTTCGGCTAGTCGTTGAACCTTCATCATATCACTGTTAATGATAAGACGCTTGGCTGCTGATTGCCCAATCATCACGATTTTCAGACCTTCACGCTTGCTGTTTCCGGCTACGTTGTGGTTCATGATGCTTAAGGGGTTTCCAGCAATTAACGGGGTTTAGCGTCAGCTAGACTTGATGTTTACTGACGGTTAACGTTGCGGGTGAGCACCAGGTTGTTATCCAGAATCTGGAGAGCTTTCCGGGTGATCATATCAATGGTAAGAATGTTATTTGCCACGGCAAATGTCCTTTAGAAGTGATTAGCGGTTTTGTGCTTCCAACTTTTTCCGCATACGCATGTTTTCAGCTTCAATCCACTGGCTTGCCGTCATAGTCTTAGTAGAACGCGGGTCAGTGGTATCGTAAGCAGGGCTTCCCGTTGTGCGGGCAGTCACAGGCGTAATAGGAGTTGGTGCGCTCGAAGTTTTCTTAACAGGTGGACTATCGGCCAACTTGGCCTCCAGCCTACCGATCTCTTTTGCCTGCGCGTAAGGCGTCAAACGAGAGATGCGCTCAGCTTCTTTCGGGTTTGAACCCAAGAAGTAGGCAATGTCTGGCCCAACTTCAGAATACTGAATCGCTTCTGCCATCACGGTTGTGACTGGAAGCTTTGGGTTGTATGCGACTTGTTCAAAGTCTTCATACTTTCCGCGAGCATCTTCCTCACGATCATGATATGCGCTGAGAACTTCCTGCTGTTGCCGTTGGCTTTCACGGCTACGAAGCAGCTCCTCGGCTTTGCGCGTTGCCAATGCATCAGCATACGCTTCAACCGACTCAAACTGATCCGCAGGCGGAATATCCACCGGCATGCGTGGCGATTGGGCCTGAGCCGAACGCTGCGCTTGTTCTCTTTCCCATTTGCGTTGCTCACGAGCAAGGCGCTTACCAATGGCTGCATCAAGCTCTTCTTGAGTGAAGGTCTTGCTTGCTTCCGCTGGCTTTTCTTCCGGCTGAATAACTTCAGTTTCTGGGGCTGCCGTAGCTTCCAGTTCTGGCGCGGGCACTTCCGCTGAGATTTGCACTTCTTCTGTCATGGTTGATTCCTGAGAATCCCTGGTGAATCGCACCAGTACGGGGTTAGTTTACTATCAAAAACTGTTTAAGTTGTTCCAATTGCCGCCCAAGTAAAGCCAATATTTGACTGAACCACAATTGAACTTCCAGATGTCAGTCCAAGGCCACGGGCAAAGAAACCAGTTGCCGTAATGTTGCTAACAATTACTTGAGAAACAACCGTTGTTGTGTCGCCATTGCTTAGTGCCGTAAGAACGGTAGGAACGGAAGTAAATGCTGTTGGAAAAGTAACGCTTACCCCAGTGGCACCCGTTGTTGTTCCTCCAACTTGAACCAAAGGATTGGTAAGACTTGGAACAACAGGAATGGCACCACCACGCTGGTTAAACCTGCCCAAGCCAAAGATAGTTGTCTTGGCAGAGCTGGTATTAAGATTGGGAATGTCACTACCCTCAATCAAATTTCCAACAATTGAACCTGCGTTTTCAAGAACATTGGCTGTCTTCGTAAAAGACATGTTCAGATTTCTTAGCATGAACCTGCCGCCGTTAATGACAATGTCATTGACAGTTTGAGTGTTGGTGCTAAAAAAGTTTGAATCAGATACTGAATTCAATCCACTGTTCAACGAAATATCTGCGGCACCAAGATTTGCCTCAAACCAGCAGCCGCTGGCAACAAGGCCAAGGCTGTATGTGTCAGTTGCAGAAACTTCTGTGCCAACATTTGACCCAATGAAAACACCGCCTTGGCTAGCTCCCAAGCCCGTTGTTCCATTGCCTTCAATTTGTACATCTTCAAGCCTAAGAACACGACCAAAATCAAAGTAAACACCCCAGACGGTGTTATCAACCGCTTCCCCGCCGCGAACACGGATAAGATTAGGCCAACCACCTCCAGCAAGGGAGGTAAACTTTTCAATCTTGAGCCCGACACCCGCGCCTTCAAATGCGCAATCCTTGAACGTAACGGAGACTCCGCCGTACATATGGCAAGCCACCGCGCCACCTTTGAAACGGCAATTATCAAACGTTGATCGAACAACATCATAAGTTACCAATGTGTCGCCGTTGGTCACAACTCCGCCATCAAGCGTCAGCCCAGAAAAACCAACGCCGGCTTGGAAAATGGTGCTAGATGCACTTCCAATTGTTACAAAAACTCCTGCCCCCGCAACACGCCGCTTAATAATGCAACGTTCACGATCTGAGCCAAAGAAAGAACCTTGCAGTGAATACGCTGCTGAAGTTAAAACAAAAGGATCCGTGAGATATGTTCCAGGGGGAACAAAAACATTGTTTCCAGTTGCTGCAATGTAATTTACTGAAGCCTGAATCGCAGCCGTATCATTTGTCGCACCATCCCCGACAGCGCCAAAGTCTTTGACGCTAACAACATCACCCAACTTGCTAGAAACCAGCCGGCTAACAGCTCCTGTGCCTGTGCCTGTGTACGTTGCAATAGCATTGATATTGGCTGGAGTCGCCTTGACCGTGACGCCGCTTTGCACCATTGGAACAGCTTCAGTACCCCCCAATGGGGTAGTTGCTGCTGGGAGATTGGAGATCTTGACGCCTGCCATTTTTTGTTCCTTTAAGCCCAAGCCCTAGAAGGCGTTGCAACGGTTACTTCGTATTCGCTAAAGTCATCAGGGCCAACCCCTCTAACGTTCACATGCCAGCCTGCGACAGGCTTTGTCTCAGGGATTGGGCCTTCTGCTGACTTCAGAATCTTGCCGGTCTCTTTGTAGATCAATCCAATAACGTCGACGGAAATGCCAAACTTTGGCACCAATCCGTCCTCAACCTTGTCAAACAAGACCGACTCGGCTTCCGCTTTACTGCTGAACTTTAGGTGCTTGTCCATTAACGAGTCAATGCTTGCAATGCGCTGTCACGCAGGCGGGTTGGGTAGTACTTGAAGGAGCGGATGTGGCCGTTGAGGAAGGTAGCTAATTGCTCATTGCCAATCTGTAACTGAGTTGGCGTTGGGATGGTTGCCACTGTGTCAAGCAAAGGAGTTGCGCCATCAACACTGAGCGCAATCGAATTGGCAGCATATGCCCCTGCGAGCTTCTTAACAGCGTTAACGGCCCAAGTACCCCCATTTAAGTCAGCTTGAACTACCCCATCATCAACTATTGTAAAGCGTGGAGTAGTTGGACCCTTGCCTAAGCGAACTCGCTCAGTAAAAGCGTTGTTGTTGGCATTTAGGCCAATTTGATCTGCGCCTGTAGACCCAACAACGGAACCTTCAAAATAAAGAGTCCCCTCAACCGGGTTATACCAGTTGGAGAAGTTAGCCCCCGTCATGCTGGCAACATCTGCTGCGCGAGTGAGGGCCGTAGTCGTGGTGGGGATCACGCTGGTGGCGAATGCGCCTTGCTCAAGTTGCATGCCCCAGACGTTGACGCTGGTAGCGGCAGACAACGAGTTACGGAAGCAGTACGGTCGAACAGATACACACGTTGCAGGCGTTGTGAACGTGTATGTGATCCTTGTCCAAGTAGTAGCAGAAGGAGTTTGCGTTGGGACAATATCAACTGCAATAAACGCAGCATTGGTATTGTCGTAGATGGCAATCTTGTAATCGCTGGCGACCATCGTGCCCAGCTTTACGTACAAAGAAAACGTGTAGGCTGTGGACGAAGAACAAGCGATGCTTTGATGAACACCAGTGTCAGCGCCAGTTACAACAGTGATCGTGTCGGCAGTTGTTGTGCCATCAGGCGCAGCAACGGTGTTATAAGACACCGAAACAGTGCTACCTTTTGACCAATTAGCTTGACTCAAATCGTTCGAATACAAGCAACTGTTCGTCCTCTGCTCCTCAATCAACAGCCCCAAAGGAGCAAGCGTTGTTGGGTTGTAGTCGAAGCGGGGGCCGTAGTAGGCCGATGCGTCTGTCTGGTAGTACGGCTGAAGAGCGCCGACGTTGAGCTGGGCTCCCCAGACGTAGATGCCGGACGTACCGTTGCCGGTGTACAAGGTATTGTTGGCTGCATCGCAGACATAGACGCGCAGCGCATAAGATGCCGCAGACGCTGGGGTGTCTGTCAACGCATAACGGAACCAGCCGTTGCCGACGTCCGTCACGGTGTAGGGTAACCCGCCCGCAAAACCGCCGGTGTACGCGCCGGTCAAGCCATCAAAGAACGCGCCTCGATCTGGGCCGCCGCCACCCGTAAGAGTGACTGCAATATATCGCCGCTCTGCCGCTTTTACGTACACCGAACCCGCGTGTGCAATGTTCGCTGCTGGCGTAATGATGGGTGACTGAACGTAGTGCGAAACGGTTACAGCCGTGTCTTCAACAATCTTGTCAGCAGTCGTCGTTCCATCCGGTGCAGCAACGCTATTAGCGGCTATGGTGGACTGTGTTTTAGTCCAAGCAGCATTGTCAAACTGCTCCGAATACGTCAGCAAATTGTGCGGCGCGTACTGAAGCTGCCCGTTGGAGCCGATCAACGTGGCGTTGCTGGTGCGGGAGAAGGTGATCCTCGGATCAAGCTGACCGCTCAAGAAGTTAAACGCAAGTTTGGCATAGGGCGGAGCATTCAACAAAGACGGAATGCCGCCAAGCCCCAGACCGACGGCGTTTCTGAGTGCTACGCCCCAGCTCATCGGATATTGATCGGTTTGGCGTACAAGGTGCCGCCAGTTGCGACCTGCACCGCGCTCACAACCCAAGGGCCACCAGTGCCCGTCAATCCAGTTGATGGATTAGGCACATTGAACGGAATCGGGGTGCCAGCAGGAATAGGCGTATCAGCCGTCGTTGCAGTCACACCTTCGCCAACGCGAATGTAGGCGTCAGTCGTACACCAAACCAAAACCCCTTGAGGGCCAGGAGGCCACGTCAGAGTGGTTCCGGCAGTACCCGTATACGCTACGCTTTGTGCGCCATAAGACGCATCCATGCAAGGCCGAAGAAGTTCCATTTTTTACCTCACGCCAAGAAGCGTAGTTTGTAAAGAGTCGAGAGATACAGCGCCACAATCTCATCAATGATATTGTGCAACGCTGTGCAGTCCTTATCCACAATTTTGTAACGTTCTGCCTCGATTTCGTCCATCTGATCCTGCAAGAACTCAACAATGTTGCCGGTCTTCTTGGCAGACATCAAAGAGATAGGCCCCATCAGGCCATGCTTACCTTGGTAAGCCTCGGCAAAACCATCAGCCAACCCAACGATCTCCTCGTAAAAGCCTTGCAACGCCATGTGCTTGGCAAAGCTACGAGTATTCAGATGCACCGAGTGCGCAACATCACGCGCCAAGAACAGCATCCCTACGAAATCACAAGCCTTCATTTTGCATTCCTTCTTGAGGCATTTGCATTTGCATTTCAGCGTTCATTGACTCACGGCTAGGCATCTGCCCAATCAAGTCACCCGTGTCCAATGCAGCAGAGATCGTACCCATCACGATATCTTGAATCTGGTCGGGCGTCATACCAGCCTGGACCGCACTGATACGCTTGGTCTCGGCATCAAATGCCTTGATCTGAGCCTCAAAGTCTTGCCTGCGCTGCTCTTGAGATTCCATAGACTTCGACACGTTCTGAAGCATCTGGTGCATTTGCTCCATCTCCTGCCCCATCGCCTGGATCTGCTGTTCAGCAGCTTGCAGTTCCGGCGACTTGTCATCGTCAGACAGCAACTTAGGATCAATGGTCTTGGAGAACCGCTTGGCCATCTCCTCAGCCCCAGGCCAGTCCATGTTCTTGATGAACAAGTCACCAGCCACAGCCCACAGCTGGGGATTGCCTTGCAGCAACTGGCTCATCGCATCCAAAGACTCTTGGCGCTTGGTCATGTAGCTTGGGCCCGTCGTGACGCAAACATCATACTTGCCCACGCCCAAGTTGTAGATCTTGTCAATGATGACGCCATTCTGATCTTGGATCTTGCGCACAGGCTCCTGCTGCGTAGGATCGATCTTGGCCATCTTGGTCTCGCCATCCAAGCCAATGATCCGCGCAATACGCTGCGTGTCATAGATCTTCGGAGCCAAGTCAATGATCTGACGGCCAATGTGCCGCACAGCACGCGCCAAGTTGTCTACGTAGTGATACGTGCCCGTATCGCCTTGCTTCTCGCGCGCGAGAATAGCCCGGCCAGACCGCTCATTGCTGGTTGCGCCGAGACTCGAATCATATTGCCCCGTCGTGCTCTTGATGTCGTCCGAAGCGCCCATCTTGGCCTGAATAAGGCCTGTCTGGGCCATTGGAGGCAAGGCACGCTGGGGCAGTGGCAGGACTGCTCCCTGACCGTCTGTAACGTCGGGATTAACTTCAAGGTACGGCCAATTTTGTGTGTTGGCTGTCTTCCACTGCTGCTCGTACCCCTCAAACTGACCGCCGTATCCAATGAACGGCGCCTTTGGTGCCAACGCAAGCATCTCAGCTTCTTGGCTAACCCAGTAGTTGTACATGCGCTGGGCATCCTTGGCATTGCGCACCAAGCCCGACACATAGATACGACCATCAACCTCAAACTCGTTACCAACAACGCGAACAACAGGAATGTACTTGCCAGCCCAGTCTTGTTCTTCAAGGATTTCATAGCCGTTGATCTTGCACCATTTGACCTTCTGAACATCCGCCTGACGAGTGCGAACAGGCTTCATGCCCATTGCCTTCATGTTCCTGTCTTCGGCCGAGCCTTCAAACAAAGAAACATTGCCAGGGTACAGATTCAGGGTCTTCTTCTCATGCTCAACGTAGAAATACTCGGCAATCCGAACCGTATCCTCGTTGATCCACTGCGACAGCGACTGATCCCCCACCCCCAACGTCTGCAACGTGGAAATAGGGTTCGCATCCGGGAACATTCGCTCGTAATCTTCCTTCAGGATGTCCTCAGTGATGAAACACCACTTGGCATCCGAGCCACACGGATCCTGAATCGTCGGGTCCATGTACACCGAGAAGGAATTACGCACTCGGCCAATCTTGATGTCCTGGTCAAACGAGTCCGAATTGCAGTACTCGGTCAGCAGGCGGATATAGCCCTCACCGTACGCAACCTGATTCTCACAGGCCGTGTCGTAGGCCACATCAGCGTCAGAGATGTACTCAATATGACGCATCAGGCCATCAAAGATGTCGGCGACTTCGGTATCAGCCTTGTCGTCAACCGGAATCACCTTGATAGCGGGCCGGTTCTGGCGCTGGTCGTTCGTGACCTGACGGACGTGCTGCGGAAGCTTGTTGATCGTCAGGCAAGGCCGCGCATTGATCGTCTGACCCTGCACAGCTCCCCGAGTCGCCAAAACATCCGGTGGCCACTGCCAATGGTTGTCCGGCGAGCCGGCAAAGAAGCGAAGATCGTCAATCTCATCTTCGCGGCTTTCTGAGTACGCGGAAATCGCCATGTTAAGCCGGGCTCGCGCCGTAGCCAACACGTCAGAATCTGACTTGCCGCCACGCTTGCCGCCATTGGCCACCGATGCCGCCGAACTCAAATCAGCCATTCAAGACCCCAATCACATCAGGCTCGCGCATCATGAGGTATTCCTTACCCTCATGCTTCACCTTCTGCCCGGAAAACTCCCCGAACAGCACATGGTCACCCACCGCCAAATCCATCGGCACCAACGAACCATCCTCCTTGCGAAGGCCAGCCCCCACCGCAACCACCATACCACTAGACATCTTGCTCTCAGGCAACACAATCAGCCCGGTAGACTTCTCAACATCTTGTTCAATCAGTACGCAGTTGCTCAGGGGAACTAGATTCATTTTTTCTTAGGAGTAGATGGTTTAGCAGCAGCCCGCTTGGTCGCATATGCAATGGCAACAGCCTGCGCAACAGGCTTGCCAGCACCCACTTCAGCCTTCACGTTTTTGCGGAAGGCTTCCTTGCTAGTGGACTTGACCAGCGGCATGATTACACGCAGTGAATCAGCGCAAAGTTGATCACAACAGCTTCAGCCAAAGCGCCGGCAGTGGTGTTGCGCAGCGTGATAGAGGCCGAACCAGCAGCCAAGGTGTTCACCCACACGTTATAAGCCGCAACCGTCGCACCGCTGGAAATCGTCAAAATCAGCGTGTCATTGGCGCTGATAAAGCTGTTATTCAGCGTGAACGACACGTTGGTAGCAGCAGCCAGCGACGCAGCATTCAGCGTAATACGACCAGCCGACTTGTTCAGCGTCACAGCAGTAGACTTGTCAGTCGCTTGGGTCACAGTGCCTTGAGCATTGGCCGTATAGCCGAGCTCGCGGTCAGAGTAAATAACGTCAGCGCCGTTAATGTCCTGGTCGCTGTACGCAACGCCGATAGACTTCGTATTAGCCATTTTAAGATCCCATCCAAGAATTAACCACACCGCCAGCACCCTGCACACTCACACGGCGCTCGCTTTTCGGATTGTACTCCCTACTTGCCACGGGTGGCGAGTTCGTGACGGTTTCCTTTGCGCAGATTTTCAATCGCTGGTATTACTTGCAAATTGTACGGAGTGTGCAAACCACATACGTCCTTGCCGCGCAGGGGGACCACATGATCTACATGCCAATCGAAGCCTGTCATCTTGGAACGTAGTTTGGCTAGTGCATATGCTTGGCCAATCATCCATTTTTCGTCTACAGACAGCCACTTTGGAAGACGCGCAAGCAAATCGGCTCGGCGTTTAGCCTTCAGGGCATTCATCAAGTCGCGGTTGCGGCCTCTCCATCCCCGACTGAATGCATTGCATTTTTCAGGGTTCTTTTGCCGCCAACTTCTACCAGTTTCAGCGCATCTTTCCTTGTTTGCAATCCTCCACGCTTTGCTTGACTCAGCATGGGTGTCTGAATACTTTTCTGAGTACGCTTTAATTTTCTCGGGGTTCTTTTCGCGCCACTTTGGCAAGAACTCAGCACATCTTTTTGCATGGCAAACCACGCACGTCCAATTCGCAACCCACCTGTCGGCAGTGTGACCTTGCTTGCAAGGCCTGCCCGTGAAGTAAACAGACAAACCATTGGCTAGTGCTTCAGCGCGGGTCATGATCCCATCCAACCCGTGGAGGCAGAATTTCCACCGTAGTTCTTTACAGCCCTTGACAATTCGCGTTGCTCGCGATGAGCAACAGGAAATGCAAAGGTGACACAAAGTGCATCTGCCGCATCAGGGGAGGCTAGCCCTCGGGCTTTCATCTCTTTTTTGCCTTCCAATTGTATTGTTCCCGTTGAATTCATCTTTTTTAGTGGGCCGGTTAAATCAGATTTAAGCCCACGGTCAACAGGCATTGACGCAGTTTTGAGCCATTCTTTCATTGTACCCCACATTTCAGCTCGTTTATTCAAATACATTATCGGATTCTTGGCCTTCCAGCCAAAGTTTACTCCTCGAACTTTGTACTTTTGCTCGTTAAGCCGATCAAGAATCCCATATCCCAGCCCACCTTCGTCAATGACGGTAAGGACTGGCTTGTACTCCTCAATCGCATCAATGACGTACCCCACAACGGCCATAGTGTCCTCACCTTTGTAGCGTTTGATTGCGACCAAATCCCGACCCTGCCTCACCACAATCACCGTCGAATCCATCCCGCCCCGCGCCGGATCCACCCCAATCACTATGGGTGCCGTTGGGTCTTTGTACCTTGGTCGCCTAAACGCATCCTCAACCACAACAGGCGAAATAAACTGATCCTCACCCGCAGCCGGAAACTCCCCATACACCTCCACCCGCGCCTGGATCGAGTCCTCACCGTACTCCTCAATGATCTGCTCATACACCGCCTTGTCCGTTCCCTCTACCGACCGCGCATCAATAACCTTCGTCTTCCAAAAGTCCCTCTTCGCCCCAAAACACTCGAAAAAGTACCCCACATTGCGTCGCGGATTGCTAAACGCCAACCAAAAACGATTTGGCGTGTTCTCAGTGAAAAAACCCGTCGCCACCGACCAAATAGCATCGTCAATACCCGACGCCTCGTCAAAAATCACCATCACACCATCAAAATTATGGACCCCAGCATACGCATCCGGGTTCTCAGCACTCCACAACCGACCCTCAATCCCCCAGTACCGCGTACCCTTCCTCAAATCCTTCTCAACCAACTCCGTTAACCACTTAGCCGGCAGCACCCGCGTCGCACTGATCTCAAACCAGTGACTGTTGATCCCCATCGCCAACCACTTTGTGATCTCAGCCCACGTCACCGACCGTAGTTGCGGCTCACTGTTCGCCGAAATGATCGTCGTTGACCCAATCCGCGTCGAAAGCATCCATATCACCACCCACGACACCAGCGCCGACTTGCCAATCCCACGGCCCGAACTGATCGCCTCCCGCAAGACCTTGTAGGCCACCTCATCCCCAGGCAACGCATCTTTCCCCAACTCATGATTAGCCTTGATATGCTCCGCCAAGTCACTAAGAACCTCCCGCTGCCACTTCCTCGGGCCCTTGAAACGCTCCAGCGGCGTTCCCTTCTCACCCCAAGGAAAGACATACATCACAAAAGCCAATGGGTTGTCCTTGATCTGGGGGCTCCAGATTAGGGACATTAGCTCCGTTTCGTCCTTGGCAGAATATTTTGGGGTTTGCATGGAGGTGAATGTAATGTGAGTTAGTTAATGATAACTAAAATTTTTGCAAAAAATTTTGCGTGGACCTTGCCTCCACTTTGACCGGCAGTGCAGGGCCCTACCCCCCCCTCGATTTATTTTGCGTCGATCTATGGCTGGATGGGCATGGGCATAGACTACGTAGGTGGTAGTACGTAGCTATGTTAACAACCTAACAACGTAGTGTTTTCCCTAGTGCACAGACGCTAGAAGTGGGGTACATTTACATCACTGCGCGACATGACTAACAGACGGCGCGGCAACCAACTAGGAGATAGAGACATGCGCACCAAGCAACTGACCAAGAAGATTCGTTACGCAATGGATGCAGAGGGCGATGCTGTGCTGTTTGCTCTGAATGATTCGGGCAAATGGGCTCAATTCGGGAGCTGTCACTACTCTGTTGTTAGCGCAATCCTGAACAAAACGATTGCCCTCAAAGACGCCATCCCCCTCGTTCGCTTCATCTAACACCCAGGGGCTCCGGCCCCATCAAAGGAACATCATGACCAACTACGACCAAGCCCTCGCCGAATACCACGCAACAGCAAAAGCTCTGTATGCCCTTAACAAAGATCTGATGGCCGCATGTTCTCCGTCCTACATCTACAAAGACGAATTAAACGAGGCCAGAAAAGCGCACAACGATGCCTGGGATGCTTTGCGAGCAGCTAAGAGGAGCCAAGCATGAAGCAAGCCCTTTTCGCCATCGCCCTGGGTGTACTCGCCGGCCTAGTCTTCGGGTGGTACTTCTGATGAGTCAAACACGCCAAGCCCACCTGTGTTCACTGCTGAACGCAGGCCATCCATTCCGCATAGCCATCCTGCTAACCTCGATCCAATTCCAGGTCCCCACCTACATATTAGAGAAGGAGTTCTACCGATGAGCTACTGCCCGAAGTGTCAGTCACCCGCAAGGGTCCTAGAAACCCGCCACAGCCGCCCACACGGCGTTAAACGGCGCCGCCTAGGGTGCACAGGCTGCGGCTATCGATTTACGCTCCTAGGCGACGCTGCGTACTACCTGGGCAAGATCGGGGGAGCGAAATGATTCAGACTATCGCCGATGTAGACGAGCTGCTCGCCGAGGCTAACTTGCCTAAGTACTCCGAAGCCATGATCGCACTCTTGGCCCTGGCACGCGAGATTGGCTCGATGCCAAACATCGATCAACATCAAGTGTTCAAAGCGTGGGTCATGCTTGACCGCTACTCAATCAACTCAAAAGGAAATTGACATGTTCGAAATCGCCGTCCTAGCCCTCCTTTTCTTCATCCTCTGCTCACTCCAGGATTGATAGCTCAAGAACGCACGCAAAGGCCCCTAGGGGCCTTTTTTTACGTCTCCCCTTGCCCTGACCCATCCTCGAGCTGTCGAGGCTCCACGATCGTCGCGTCAATGATCTCACCAGAGATCAGCCGAGCCTTGGCTGCCTCAAGCGCATCATTAATACTAATACCCGTATGTACTATCTCGTGTTTCTGAGTTTCTGCCCATCTCATTTGGGTTTTGGTCCACCAGATAAGGGAGCCAGTATCTCCGGCCATTGCTTTATCGAATAAGGTCTTACCTATTTTCCCATGAGCCCTAGCCCGACCTAATTCCAATTCTCTTTTGAAGTGGGTGCGCAAGGTATCGACGTGAATACCGTCCCGCACCATCGCCGCAATACTCTCTTGCTGTAAGCCAAAGCCCGAAAGCTTCTCGACCATCTCGCGTTCTTCCTCGGTCGGGACTAGCGGAGGCTGACCTGCTCCAGGCCTCGCACCACCCCTCCTAGAAATTTCTTGTCCCGATGTTTCAATCCCATCATCCATGTTAGCACTCCCTAACTTAGTTAATTACCCCAACCCGCCCCGACACGATTCACATCGCCCCTACTGCCCCTAACCTAAAGGTGTTAGGGGCGGGGCGGGGCGTTTTTTGTGAATTTTCGCACAATGCCCCGAACTGCCCCAAACTGCCCCTAGGGGCGTTTCGGGGCGATTTGTAACAGCATCCCACTCGCCAAAACTCCATCAATCACTCGCCACCCATGCTCAAAAAGCTCTAAGGTTCCTGCGTTTATCATCGGCAGAATGAGCCCATCGGCCCGGCTGGATTCGGTCTTGTTCTTGGCGGTCCGCTCTGATGCGCCATCTTTTATAAGTAATTCTCTTAATGCTGACCTAGATATATAAGGCATTTCATCCCTTATCTCCCTGCCGGATTTATTCCAAGCCCTTTCAATAACCCGAACCTTCTCGTCATGCTTGGTGGGTTTCTTATGGGGTTTTGCCTCGGCGGCTTCTTGGTCATGTACTGCAACGCAGGTAGTCGCTGTTTGGCCGAATTTGGTGGTGCCCATTTCAACGACTTCAAGACGAAAGTAGATTGCCTCGCCTTTGCCGGGTAGCTCTCGTTGCTTGGTGACCGAGGCTGAACGAATGCCGTCTTTCTCTGCTACCTCGATCTCTGTGTCGATGTGGGCGCGGATGCCTGACCATCCTCGGGCGCCCTTGGCCTGATCTTTCCCGTTGTGGTGGATGATGTGCAGGGCGGCTTTTGTGGCCTGGGCTACTCTGTCAAACCTTGCCATTACTGGGCCCATGTCTTCGCCTGAATTCTCGTTTGCGCCGGCGCTTAGGCGGGCCAGGGTGTCGCCGACGATCAGGCGAACGGGCTTGCCTTTTAGTTCTGAGACGGCCTGGACGAGGGCGATCACATCGTTTGCATCCTCGTCTCCCTCGTAGAAATTCATGGGAAGAGGGACCATCGCTAGATCGGCGAGGTCATGGCCGTAGAACTTTTTCATGGCTTGCATCCGCGAGCGGATAGATCCGGGGGCCTCGCTTGCCAAGTAGACGACAAGACCCGGATCTACTTTTCGGCCAAAGAAGTCACGGCCCATTGCGATATGAGCTGCCATTGCCAAGGCCCAAAATGTTTTGCCTGAGTTGCTATCGCCGTAGGTGACGGTCAAGCTGCCCATTACTAGCAAGCCCTCAATCAGCTCGTCGGGGGCTTCGTACTCTGTGCCGAGCTCGTCGCCGAAGACTACTTTTAGCTTGTCAATGACCGCCGAGCCGGTTGGCTGCGCCAATAGCGTTAGAAGATCATGGCCCGCTTTTACGTAATCGTTTGCGTCCATGCCCTCAATCGGCGGGGTGACTACCCTTGCTCCGTGCTTTGCGCTTGCTTGATCGGCGTATTTCTGCCCTATGCCGTGCTTATCATGATCTGCCACGATAACAATGTCCTGATTCTTGCCATACATTTCTCGTAGGCTTGCAGTGACTGGGACCAAGCTGCTGGCGCTATAGGCAACAATGCAGGGGCGATTTGTTGCCTGGTGGATCGTCGCTGCTGTTGCAAAGCCTTCTGCTATGT
>Ga0181349_1000229_pt1 | contig 23596 bp, 29 predicted proteins | sample Su13VDMM110SD_FD_130106 | JGI IMG/M metagenome (GOLD analysis project Ga0181349, IMG submission 130106) | Freshwater viral communities from Lake Michigan, USA - Su13.VD.MM110.S.D | ecosystem: Environmental > Aquatic > Freshwater > Lake | place: USA: Michigan | collected 2013-07-16 | reverse complement strand
GGTCGCTCACTGCCCGCACCAGATCGTTCAGGTTCATCTGTGACTCCTTCAAGTATAATATAGTATACTATACCCGGGTTGTACACAAATAGATCACTCTTTTTCCTCGGAGGAGTGCGCGTCCATAACTCGCACATTTTAGCTCGTCACTTGCTGGGCGAGCTTTTCCAAGATCCGGAGCCACCGAACGCGCCGGCGCCCTCACCAACTCCCACGGCGTTGGCGTTGCCGTGCGTGCCCCAGGTGACCATGACAGTCCCACCAGCGTCCGCCACGAAAGTGACGCCAAAGTCGCTGGTCGCGAGGAGCGTACTCTGGTCGGCAAAGTAGATGACGCCACCACCGGTGCAGTCACCCAAGCCGAGGCCGCCGCTGTGACCCTCGAACTCCCTGCCGAGGCCTGGGACCAGAACAGAGCAGTACGTGTAGAAGAGAAAGCTTTCGCACTCAATAACACACGGCAGCGTCGTTACAGCACTGCCTACACTCAGTGGTGGGGCGGGAAATATCTCAAGCGCTCGGCTGGACGCGCTTCTCGAGGCCGGCGCGGTAGAGGTGTTGGGCGCGACGTTCGGGTCGATCCCGAGGCGCTTGAAGTACTCAGCTGCGCGTAGTCGACGTACGGGATGATTTGTCATGGTGCTCTGTATGCTCCGCTCTCTAGGTATACAAGAAGGGCAGACGAACCGTGAGGATCGCCGGCGCCGGCCTGTCAATTAGTTTGGAGGAGGAAGTGGGATTCGAACCCACGGTCCGATTAAGGACTTCGGTTTTCAAGACCGACGCATTCGACCGCTCTGCCATTCCTCCAAAATGGAGCCCGAAGTCGGATTTGAACCGACGGCCTCCCACTTACAAAGAGGGAGCTCTACCCCTGAGCTATTCGGGCGAAGGAGGCGAAACCTCTCGGCCGCGTCTCCATGCGCGCATTATCATACGCCCATGCAGCGCCTTACAACTTCATCCTGTCTTTTTCTCCTCGCCCTTCTTCTGCTGGTCCTTCTCTGCTGAGGCGACCGCCCCCTTTCCCTCGTCCTCCTTGAGCCTCTTCGCGATCAGATTGCTCAGGGACGCGTAGTACTGCGGGCGCTTGTCCCTGGTGAAGTCGTACTCCATCACTCGCGCCCTTGATTTGTCCATAAAGTACCTGGGATTTGCCAGGGTAGTCGTGCTGTCTCCGCCGAGAGCGCTGAGGTACTTTGTGCCGCTCAGGTAGAGGCCGATGTGCGATGGCCTTCCCCCCGCGGTCTTGAACCCCACAAGGTCCCCATACCGCAGCTGCGCCTTTTGGATTGGGCTGCCGAGCTTCATCTGCTCGCCCGACGTCTCCCTATCCATGACGGGCGTGAGGCCGGAGTTCTTCAGCACGTACCACACGAACCCCGAGCAGTCGAATGCCTGGGGTGTCTGTCCTCCCCACGCGTAGGGCACGTCCCTGTACCGCAGGGCGAAGTCCATGACGCGCTTGCGCCACTCCTCCTCGTCCTTGGGCGACACGCCCGTGATCGGGCTGTCAGCCGAGCTCGGGTCAGACCTGATCCCACCCGAGTCTGCGTCTGCCCCGGAGTCGTCATCCTGCTGGTATTGACTCCCATACACGTCTGTCTCCACGCTCTGCGCTGCGGTGTCCTCGTGCAGGATTGAGCGGACAAGGCCTCTGAGGTAGGAGCTCATGCTTTAGGTATGTTAGTCAACTGCCTCTTCATCCTGCGATTCTGGCTCATCCTGCTCATCGCCGGCATCGGCTCCCTCGTCCTCTGCGTCGTCATCGCCAGCCGCCCTGAGCACGCGCACCACAGCCCAGGCGCGTCGGGTTCGAGAGAGCTTGATGTAGAGGATCAGCTCGTCCTCGAGGTTCATGGGCGGAATGAACGCGACGATGCCCACGTCCCCAACGCGCTTCAGCACCGCAACGATGTCGGGCCCGCGGTTAGAGCTGAAGTGGACGAACTTCTCCGACCTGTTCCAGATGACGCCCGTCTCCGCGTCTCTGCTTCCGCTCTTTCCGCGGTACATCTCGATCAGGCAGGCTGCGGTTCCCGCGGTGGGACTCGCCATGCCCGAGAACGGGTGGGAGATCTCCCTCGGAAACCACTCCGCGAGGGGCACGCCCATTGGGTTTCTCTTGTCGTGGCGGCTCATAAGTTCCCCTCTGCAACGACAATTCTAGCGTGCAGAGGAGCTGATTTACAGGCGAATTAGGCGGGCTCGATTGAGTTAAGCAGCTCTCCCTGGGCCTCCTGCGGAACCTCCTGCCCCACACGAAGCTTGAGCAGCGGCATCATCACCCTCATGTTGTCAGTCTTGATTGGCACGCAGACCTGGTCGAGCCTAGACGAGGACGAGGCGCTCTGCAGCTTCTTGAGCTCTGTGATCAGGGTCGACACGCCGTTTGAGCTTGGGAAGCCGCCTATGCTTTCAAGCGAGCTCCTCTCATTTGCGGCGTGAGCGTCCTGCATCACCTGGACAACGTTCTCCCTGCCTGGCGGTATGCCCTTCTCCACGACGAATCCCTCGCTCGCGATCTGCGACACGTCGCTGAAGGCGATCTCAAGGGCGTGGCAGAGCTCAGCCGCCTTGCGGGCAACGATGTCGGGCGTCTTGTCCTCAAGGCCCTGGACCTTTGAGACGAACGCCGTCTTTGTCATCGCGCTGTTCTTGGTGCGCCGCTCCTCAGCGAGCTCGAGGAACCGCTTCAGCACGCTCGGACGCATCTGGTCGCGGTAGGACTCAACCGCTGCGAGAATCTTGCTTGCGAGCCGCGGGCTGACCTGATCCTCGGGCGCGCTCTTCAGCAGCGTCTCGAGCTCCTGCAGTGCGGGAACCAGCGTGCTCTGCGCGAACTGCTCTATCTCTGTGATAAATCTCGCCTCTGTGTCGATAAAGTTCTGGTCATACGCGAACTCAACCCTGCCAAAGAAGTCAGCGTACGGTCCAGCTCCCTGGAGGATGACCGTCTCGCGGCCGCTGCTTGCGGACGTCTTTCCTGTGACGCGTCCCGGGAATCCTGACACGAGACCCTCGCCCGGATCCTGGCCCAGCAGGTCGTCTATTGCGTCCTGGCTGATCACCTCGCCGAGCGCCTTGTGCGAAAGCACCTCAGACTCCCACGCGGTGAGGCTGCTCTCGCTCATAGACCTGACTCGCACCCTGCTCTTGGCATCGTTCATGATGCTCCTCGCAGCGCGCGCCCTGGGCGAGTCCTCAATGATCTCCACGCTGTCTGGCGCGGGAGCGTTGCCGCTTATTCTGAGAACTGACGACGAGATGATCTCTCCGATCTTGTCTATCACGTCGGTCTGAACAGACGCCCACCGCATCCTCGACTCGGGCCTGTGAGCGGGCATCGGGTTGGAGAACGTCACGATGATTCGACCACCGTTTCCCACACTGACGTTGGCTGCGCCAGGAAGCGGGGCGACCCCGAATATTCTCTCGCTGTCCGCACCCTCATGAGAGTGCAGAGACCAAATCTGATCGCGAACGCGCTTTATCGACGCCCTGATGTCAGGCGCGAACTCGTGCTTGACAGAGTATGCGCTGCGGTCGAGCTCCTCCTTCGCATTGGTCCACACGTCTAGCGTGTTCACCTTATTGCCCTCGGCGTCCTCATAGCCCAGGTTGCTGACGAAGTTGAGGCCCGTCTGAATTGGATTACGCACCGACTTCTCAAGTCCTGCTAGGATCCCCTTCGCGCTGCTGATCGTCGCAGCGTCGACCTGAGTGCCTAGCTTTTCGGCGGCCTTGATCAGGTCGCCAATCTCCTGGCACGCAGACTGAACAGCGCTCAGGACTGATCTCATCTCGCGCCTCAAGAGCAGCGTGTACTCGAGGCCGCCGTCCGTCGGGCTGTCGCTCAGCTGGAACCTGAACGACGTGCCAACGGGAGATCCCACTCTGTCGATGCCGTGCCCGTAGTACTGGTTGCGAGCTCCCTCTGTGCTTCGTCCTGACGCTCCTCCGCCCGACATGCGCCACGCGGCCTTTATGTGCGGGAAGTACTGCGCCTCGTCCGTGTGCAGGCCGCTAGTGTAGGGATCGCGGGCCGTCTTGTCGTGCGATCCTGCAATGTTGGTCGACTGCTCGGTCGTGAAGAGGTGCCGCTCTGCCTCGTACGACTCCTGTGCGGACATCGTCTTCTCGGGACCGTGCTGAAGGATTGCGCTGAGGATGGCGCCGCACCCGTACAGCGTGTTCGCCTGACCGGGCCTTGAGATGGGCTTGACATCTGCGCGCTTGCCCGTGAGCTTCCCGAACTCCTCCGCGCCCGGATGGACTGCGTTGCCCGCCGCGTGGAACGCTGCCCACGCGCCAGAGCCGTGCGCGGGCACAGACGTGTTGTTCATCCTTCGGGAGCCAATGCTGTCATCAGCGTAGCCCCGCTCAGCGCCTGGGCCGTCAGTCTTCGCCGCCTCTGTGCCTTTCCACGAGCCAGCGTTGAATGCGGCGTAGCCCTTCGCGCCCCGCGGATTCCTGATGTAGCGAAGGGTGATGTCCCTGTCGATGTGCCTGAACAGCTCCCTGATCGCGCCTGACGTGTAGGGCTTGCCGATCACGGTGTCAGCGAGGTCATCAAGGACGACCCTGACAGCGCCGATGAGGTTGGCGCCCGAGACTGTGAGGATCGCGTTGACCTGCGCGGGCGAGATGTCGCCTCCCGACACTGAGCTTCTCTGGCCCTGCGTGAGCTGAGACGATCCCAGGAAGCCGGACAGGGTGCCCACCATGCCCACGGACGGGTGGTTTGACTGCACAATCTTGCACCTGCTGCCAACTGTCATGGAGGAGGTGGAAGGCGCGCTCCTCTCGCGGCTATCCGCTGAGCTCGGAAGCTGCCATCCCGCATTGACGTACGGCTCGTTGATCTCCTGCCTCCTATCGGGATAGTTCTCGGCTGCGTCACTTGTCACATTGCGGTCGGGATCAAGGCGATCGATGGTTCTCATTCCCGCCTTGGCAAGGAACGCGACGCCGACGCCCGTCAGGGATGCGCTGGGCGAGTTGATTGAGCCGCGGACGCAGTTTGTCTTTACCTGATCGCCTCTGAACTCGATGTCCGCGAGGAGCGCGCGAACCTCAGCCGGGTTAGAGCTGTCGATGTCCATAGCCTCGTTTCCGCCAGACGTGCCGTGAAAGTAGATTCGCGTGACCTTTCCGACGCCGTACAGCTCTGGGGGCATGCTGTTGTTCGCTGCTGACAGGCCAGCTGTGCTAAGTGCAGTCGTCTGGAGGCCTGCGACCTCGTACATTGGGGCGATGTAGACCATGTCCCCGACCTTGATCGCGCCGCCCCGCGTTGAGAACTCTGTGATCCTGTTCACCCTACTTCTGCGGCCTGCGCGAAGCTCATAGATGAGCGTGAATCCCATGTCTCTGGCTGCAGCGCCCCGCGCAAAGCGCTTCACTGCCTCCTCGCTCCTGCCGAGGAGATAGTAGTCGCGCATGAATCCGGGCACCGTCTCAATCGCTGTCCTGATCTGATCGACCTGCTCCTGATTGACGCCGCCCGGCACGTTGATCGTTATTGGGTGCGAGTCTGTCTTGTCCGTGAGACCTTGGCTGCTCGGCTGCGCGAGAATCCTCTTGCCAATCCCAACGCTCTCCTCGATCTGCCGCAGGGAGAGATTTATCTTGCCCGCGTAGGCGCTCGCCTCAGCGGGAAGCTCAGCGTACTTGAACGACGACGCTGAGAGAGAGAAGCTGCGCGCCCTGTTCTGGCTGCCCACCCTGTAGGTTATGAACCTTGTGCCGTCTCTGTTGGGCGCCTGGTTTATGTTGAATGGGCTGGCTGTCTCAGCAAGATGCTCGGGCTTGATCTGAACTGCGCTTGCCGGGACGTAGATGTGCTGTCCGTACGAGAGTGTCTCAAGCGTCTGTGCGTTTCGTAGGCTTGAATGCGAAATCTGAGTGCTGCTCGGCCAAGCGTACGCGGCGCGCTCTGTCTCGTGACGATTCGGGTTGTCCAGGAAGGCGGGTGCGATGTTGGACAGCGTGAGCACGCCCGACGCCTCGTCTAGCGCGACGTTGTCGTTGACGAAGAGGCTGGTGAGCGTGGGATCCGTGCGTGTGAGCGCAGCGCGAACCTTCGACGCGTTGATCGGCAGGGCCAGATTAAGCTCGTGCTGCTTCTTGAGTATTTGCTGGCGCTTGGCCTCGCGATCTCTGTCGCTTGCGCTAGTCATAGACTCAAGATCTGCGACAAGCTTTGCGATGTCCTTCTGGATCTCGCGCTTCTTGACCATGTCGAAGGCCTGCTTGCCAATCCTCCACTGGCCAGGCGGAAAGGAGACCGTCACGCTCATCAGGTTCACCTGCATGCCCCGATCCAGCGGCTTGCGCATGTCCGCTGGCAGAGAGCTGATAATGCTGTCAGTCAGAAAAATGCTGTGAACATCCCTGTAGACAACCCGTCCCAGGCCCAGAGTGAGCACGCTGCTGGTGTTTGGCGTCATCATCATGGAGGGAATCACAACAACGCTCCCGGGCGTGATAAAGTCGCCCAGCATGTACTTGTAGAGGCCGTTAATGCGGTTGAAGAGGTTCTCGAGCGCCTCCTTCTTGTCCTTCCCCGTGATCGTGCCTGTGCCTGTTGCGGGACCCATCGGTATCGCGTAGGGCGATCCGTTGTTGGTGGGCGGGATGTAGTTCAGGTTGTCATTGAATCTCTGCTCAACCACCGTCTGCGAGGCGCCCTGCAGCGCGTTGAACGGCGTGAGGAACACCCTGCTTGGCGCTGACTCGCTCCTGATCGTCCTAGCAGTTGTTATCCGCTGCTCAAGCGCGCGGAACATGTTCATAGGCATTGCGGAGGCTGCGTATGCTGCCTTGAGGGCGACATTTATCGCTGCAGACCTGCCTGGGCTGCGCGCGTTTCGATCATTGATGGCAAAGCCCTGGCGGTAGGCATCGGACTGATCTGCCTTGACCTTCGCGACGAGCGCGTTAAGGCTCAAAGTGGCGCTATCGACAAGCTCAAGCAGGCTCTTCTTAGTGCCGATAGCGCGTCTGATCCGCTCAGAGATGTGAACGTTGCCGCCCTTCGGGTTCTCGAGGTGACGCTTCATCGCGGACCGGATCTCGGCGAGGTGCCGCTGGCCGCCGCGCCAGGCGGCAGAGGGAACGACGAGCTTCTTCTCGATCTCGTACATTCCTGCCTGCACTGTCGTCCACGCAGTCTCGCCCCCGAGGATGTTGTCGATCGCCTCCTGGATCATAGAGTTGTCGGCCTCGTTGCCCTCTACCCGGAATGACTTGTCCGCAGGCTCACCCGCGGTGCCCTCCTCGCCCACGTCCGCGGACTTTACCCGGGTTGAACCCTCTGCAGCCGAGACGGCAAACTCATCTCCCTCGAGCTCGATTGCGTCGCTGATGGCGTTGAAGAGGAGCGCGCCGGCCTGCTGCGCCTTAAAGTTGTCAGACATCCAGCCAAAGACGTTCTCGAGTTCGGCTCGCTCAATGAAACCACCCTCAGAGGCAGCGCTGATAATTTTGTCGAGTGCTGTCATCACGAAGGTGTCTGAGCTTACGAGCGGCTTGATTCTCTCTGCGGCCTGCAGGGCCTTGTCGCTCATGACGATGAGCGGGCGGTCAGGAGCCGGCGCGGCTGCCGCTCCTCCAGACTCATCGCCCGACCGCATGACGTCTCTGATCGCTGACATCGCGGCCTTGACGTCCCTGATGCCAAGCTTGCCTGACGGGTGGGCGTTGACGACCTTGTCAAGGCCGTCGAACACGGCCGTGAGGTCATCGGCGATTCCCGCCATGTTCTTGTTCCTGTAGAACGTCTCTACCTGATTCCTGTACTTGAGGATCTCGCACGCTCGCGCCACGAGGAAAAAGCCGCGTGCCTGCGTGAGCTTAAACTTAGTGGATGCCATCTGCTCAAAGACGGCCTGCTCCGCGACAGAGAAGTCAGGAGTTTCTTCCTCAGGCTCGTCGCCGATCAGCGTCCGAGGAATAATAATCGCGCCCGCAGTTGAGCGGGTCTTGACTCCTGCGAAGATGTCAGAAGTCTGCCGCTTTCCTGTGACCGGGTCCCTGCCCGTCACGGGCATTGTCTCGACCTCAGTGAAGGTGCCGCCTCGAGCCAGGCGTCTGATCTTTCTCTCGGCGCTGCTGAGGCTCTGGAGGTGTGGGCGGAGGGTCTCAGACTGGTGCTTCAGCCGCAGGAAGAGAATCTTCACGTCCTGCGTGTTTCTCTTTGATTCGGTGGCAGGATTTAGAATCTTCACGCCCTGTGCGCTGCTCATTGAGACGGAGCTCGAGCTCGCTGGGTAGTAATAGTCCGCGATGTCGCTCAGCACGTCGACCACATCGCCGCGCGACTTTGTGTGGAGGTCCTCCGCCTCCTTCATGATCCTCTCGTCAGTTGCGTCCTCAGACTGCATTTGAGCGAGGCGTGTGTAGGCGCTCACCATGTCGTTGGCGAACTTGTTGGCGCCTGCTGACGTCACGAGTCCCGCGAGAGTCGGCATGTTCGATGCGCTCTTCCGCAGATCGCGCTCGAGCGCGTCAGCAACGGCTGTGGTAATCACCATGTCCCTGATGATTGACGCCGATAGCGAGTTGGGAACCTGAGAGAGCAGCGTGGCGTCGCTGTACAACGCCTGCTTCATGATGCGGGTAGGGTCAATGTGGCTGTCGTTAACCGCGGCGAGCGCGCTCACAGCAGATCTGCGCGCATCGTACACGGGATCGTTCTCGACGATCTCCTCCATGTGGTTGTAGCCGACGCCGACTGAGGGCATGCGGCCCGGAAACTGGCCGACCCTGCCCCTCTCCTCATCGGGCGAGAGGAAAATTGTCCCTGAACGCTTGCGGTTAACTCTCTGGCCGAGATCGAGCGCAGACGCCTTTGCTGCCTTGATTGCAGCATCAGGATTGGCGGCGATATAAGCTGCCTCATCCTCCTTCTTCTTCTGGAGGAAGCGCATCATCTCCTTGTCCACCCTGGGACCTTCCTCGCCTTCCTCGCCTTCGGTGGCCTCGTCTCCCGACCGCGCCTGCGGAACGTAAGGCGTCTCAGGACGAGGCGACGCAGAGGAGAAGGGCATCCTGCCAGACTCGTCCCTCATGTCGCTGTAAACGCCTACGATCTCACGACCGTTCTGGCTGAAAAATCGCTTGTCGTCCGACTTGATCAGGCTGTCACGGAAGCGCTTGATCACATCGGGCGTCAGCGCTCCGCCCGCGTTTTGGTCAAGGAGCATCTGGGCCAGGCGGTTAATCTGGTCGGCCTGTCGCTCTCCGGCCGCCTCATTTAGACTTCCCGCGACAGCCTCAGCGATCAATGCCTTAAGTCTGCTTTCTTCAGTCATACGCATTCAGCGAAACCTCGCACGGTAACTATAACGGGAGTCAGCTGGCGTCGCTCTCGCTCTAGCGCTAAATGTCCGTGCGAATTTTGGTCTTTGACCACCTGTAGAATGCGTAGTTCGCGCGCCAGCAGTAGTGCTGGAAGAGCTGGGTCTGCGAGAGCTCAGAGAGCCACGGGTGCACGCTGACGCGAAAAAAGGGGCTGAAGGTCACGCTGACCCACGGCCCCTCCCTCTTTGGTCCCTGCGAAAAGTCGTCGCTGTCGTCCACAGGGTAACTATGTCTCGCTAGAATCCCGCGTACGCCTTCTCCCTGCCGTACATGAAGTCTGTGATGCAGATGCCGTCCTTGTCCACCACTCTGGCGCCGAGCAGCGGACTCCAAGGAATGACGCCGGTGTCTGGGATGAAGCGCTTCCGCTTTCCCTTGGGGTGGTCAGCCTCGTCCCAGCCGCTCACCGCGTAGACTGCCCGGACGATGCCGCCGTACACCGCTGCGACCTGCAGGATTCGGTTGGCGCGCCAGTCAGCAACCTTCCAGATGCCCAGCGCCCTCTCCATCAGATGGCGTGAGTCGTCCTTGATGTTTGGATACGAAGATCCTGGCACCTTGCCGCCGTTCAGCGACACGAAGATGGTGGGGTGCTGTATGTCCTCAGCGCTGACCGTCCTCGCGCCGTACATGGCGTTGATCTCCTCCACGTCCAGGCAGTGCCTCTCGTGGCCGTGGCCGCGGACCCTGTTCAGCAGGTAGGGGGAGCGGTGGGTCTCGATGAGGACCGACTCCAGCAGGAACGCGGTCTCCTCTGTCAGGCCGTGCGCGGCGATGATGTGGATCGGATCCATGCCTGTCGCCTCTTTGATCTCCCTGATCGCCTTTGACTTCTGGTCGTCGGCCTTGCTCGCCCAGACGACGTGGGCGTGGACTCGGTTGCCAATCCCCTTTCCCACGTACAGGACGCACCGCGGATCCTTGGGATCCAGAAGCGTGTAGACGTAGTAGCCGAGGTTCTCAGTGACGCCGGGCGCGAACTCCATTGCTGCCTCCTTTCGAATAAACTATAAATCATTATCAGGTTTCTGTACAGGCAAGTAGTTAGCTTTGTTCCACAAAGGAGAGCACCATGGATCCCGTTGTCAACCCTCCCACTGTGCCAGAGCACAACCCCCATGTGGTGGGCGTGCCACCTGAGGCAGCACCCCTCGCTGAGCAGCCCGAGGTGGTGCCCAATGATGTCGCTTACCCAGCGCCGGCAGCGCTCAGAGAGAGCCAGATTATCACGGAGCCCACGCACGGTAGAGAATATCCCTCGCTGTACGACACAAAGGGGACAACTGTGCTCGCTGTTTTCCTAGGCATCTCAATCGTGGCCGCGATCCAGGTCGCGATCGTTCGCATGTACACGACTGCGAAGAGCGAGCAGATCTACCTGACGAGATTCGTGACGTCTCTTGTCGGACTCGTCATGGGCGCGTACATTGCCGACCTCCTCATTGCGGGCCCAGACACGAGCCTCCTCACGGACGAGGAGCACACCCTCATCCTCAGCTTTGTGAAGGACATCGCCCTGATGATCTTCGCCTACTACTTCGGGACTAAGTCGGGATCTGCAAAGCCAGAGGACGATCTGGGCGCCTGACATGGCGACGTCGAACTCGTAGACACGGATCTGCCGCTGAGGTTGTCCATGCCTACGACGGTCACGCTCGGCTGAGTCCTGAGGATCCACTCAGCGAAAGCGTGATCCGATGAGGATGAGACCGTCGACGCCCGTGTCTAGAACAGTCATACGATCGCCTACACGCTTATCTTGTCGGCAGTTTCCTGATGCGTCACACGAATCAGGCAGCGGGGATTGGCAAAATAGACATGTTGGTCACGTGTCAGCACCTTGACGTAGGGCTCGAGGATGTCCTCACCCGCTAGCATCCTGTGCCTGTGGATGAACTCGTCCGCCACAGCGATTAGGAGATCATCCTTGTCGACGTAGAAGTAGCAGTCGTTAATAGAGGGATAGCCCGGGTGCTTTGTGACCCGCACCGTGTACTTCACGCTCAGGAGATCGCCCACCTGTATCTTGCTCATGTCTCGCCCAGCAGATGATACAGCGCAGCGCTGCCCGTCTACAACTCTCTAATGCGAACGTGAAGGTCGGGCCCGCCCTCGTGGATGAGACGGTGCCACCGAAGCTTCGGGATCGCGATGATCAGGCCGGAGCACGCAGCCTGAGGAAGCTCACCCTCAAGCTGAAAGCTCCAGCCGCCCCCCGTCACGAACGTGACCACACGGGCGCGGTCGTCCCTGTGCCACTTCAGCTCAACGTCGTCGACTCCCGCCGAGAAGACGCGATGTATGCAGCCGTCTGACTCAATCGTCTGGCTGTAGGGACCGGGATTCACCAGCGGCCCTTGAAGCTGAGGCCCAGCTGCTTCTTGTAGCGGTGCAGGTTGCACGACCACCAGCGCGCCTTCCAGCGCGGTCCCGGCGTGTCGCAGTTGTGCCGGGCGAGGAAGGACTTTCTTCTCGCTGCGCTGAAGGTCGCGATTCTCATGTCGGGCGAGCCGAAGCCCAGCTTGATCACTTTGCCCTTGTCGTTCTTCGTGTAGACGTAGAACTTGTGGCTGCCGCCGTCTCTCGCCCTGAAAGGGTCGTTGAGGTCGACATCGCCTCCCTGGTACTCAGCCTCCGCGAGGCGGAAGTCTACATCGGATCCCATCCACGGCTCCCGCCCATCGTCCTCGGACATGAACGGCAGGTCGAGAGGGACTCTCTTCCCCTCATACGCACCGTACTTGCCGACGTCAGTGCCCAAGAGAAAGGTGTCATCCTCGTCCACGCTCAGGTGGCCCCTGTCGACAAGCTGTCTTGCCTCGCTCATCATCTCGATGTGCTCCTGAGAGCCATATCGGTGCACAGTCTCACGCAGTGGGTGCTTCCTGTCTGCGTGGTAGCGGATGCCCGGGCTGATCTCACAGCGCTTGAGGACGACTGGGTGCGTCTGCCCGCCCGCCCTTCCGACTGCTCGCTCAACAAGTGCCTTGAGGTCTGACTCTCTGAGGTAGATCATGTCCGTAACTATGCGGCAGCGGGGCCGTCGTCCTCGTCGTTGTCGTCCTGCGCGATGAGGTACAGGTCAGACCAGCCGTACTCGTGCTGCTGCCCCTCGACGAGGACAGACGCTGAGCCGCCCCCGTCAGAGAAGAGCGGGAGATGCCTGAGCTCTCTCGCATCGATCACGATGCCCTTCAGGCCCAGCCTCTTGATCCCTACGAGATCGCCCCTTGCTGGTCTCCACTGCACTGCACACTCCTGAGGTGAAAGTGCGGGACCTCTAGCATCTCTCCCCGCACGAGGACCCAGGACATGATGTCACCTCCGGGGTCTGTCTTAGTGTACCTCACGCCGGGCGGCTTTACAATGATGCCTACGTCGCCCTCGTCAAGCTCAGCCATGTCGACCGAGAATCCGCTGCCGCCGCGACGAAATCCCTCTGGCGAGATGCCCTTGCCCGACACAATGCGAACTAGACACCCGACGGGAAATCGGGGATCAGGCAGCTTGTTGCCGTCGTGCTTTCTCACAGGCGCAAGGTATTACAGTCGCGGTGAAGCGCCTCACATTGCCACAAAAAACTGCGCGACCGCGTAGTCTCAGGAGCCTCAGCCGCCCTTCTTCTTCTTTCCCGAAGCGCCGCTCGACATCCTGAGCAGTGTGGCAGTGTAAGCCTCGGGATTCTCAGCTCCCCAGCTTTTGGCGTGCTGCGTGACGTCGCCCCACGTCGGGCCTGGATACCTGGCGAGCCTATCCACCAGCTTCTTGGCGTCCTCGGGCGTCTTGGGCATGCCGCCCTTCTTCTTCCCCTCGTAGACGCCGGCGGTCTTGCCCATTCCAGTGAGGCCTCGCGCGACGTACTCCAGCTTCGCGCCGCACTGCTGGCACTTCGCGACAGGGGTCTCGTACATAGAGCCGCACTGCTCGCACATGTTGCCCTCAGCTGTGCCGTCGTGCCTTGGGTCGCTGAGGATGATGCCTGGGCCCGCCTCATCCATGTCGTCCATGAGGGCCTCGACGAGGGAGAGCTTTGAGGTGATCCGCATGTCGCTGCCGTAAGATGTCGGACGCGCTGCCCTGATAGCCGCAGCCTCCTCGAGGACGATCTCTCTGATCCTCTCGCGAGAGAGCTTGACAGGCCGCCTTGCAGCGACCTCGCTCTGCGCCTGCGTGACCTCGCTCAGGATCATTTCTCTAAGCACACTGCGGCTGATCATTGCCACGTCTCCACGTGACAATTATGGCGGAGCCGCTAATTTTGCTGGGACGCTGCGATGATTCTCTTTGCGGTCTCGCTCGGAAACGCGCCCTGTGAGAATGCTGAGAGAAGCGACTGAGCGACAGCGTCCTCAATCTCACGCATGATCTCAGCTGAGGCGTTGAGCAGCGCTGTCCTCCCCACAAGAGAGTGTGGGCCGTCGACTATGTTCTCGAAGGCAATATTTTGCTTGTCGACAGTGATGTACTGCGGCGTGACCTTGGTGGCCGTTCCTGTTATCGTTGATCTGCCCTTTCCAATAGGCACATTGGCTGTCCGAGTTATCTCATTCGCGAGGTACTCGCGGACTTCAGCCCGCTCTGCTTGAGTTATCCTTCCCTTCATCTCAAGGCTGAGTGTGCTCCAGTCGACATCGTCCTCGTCGTCGTCAAGCGCGTCAAGCACGCCGTCGGGCGTCTTCTTCAGTACTTTCTCTCCCACAGTCTGATAGAAGACGCATCCCTGCATGTCTTCGCTGTCATGATCATCGCCAGCGACGCCCTTGAGGTCAATGTCGAACAGCCTGCTGTTGACTGCGGCGTTGTACTCCTCATATGTGACCCGCTTCATCTGCGATGCGGGAACAGGCTCCCCTGTGGGACTGATAAAGTACGCGAGCATCGTCCCGTCAGACACGTTGTCCACAGTCAGGGTCACGCGTGTGGGCCCCATCGCCTCAGTCAGTCTGTTTGTGATTGTGGATGCTGCGAGCACATTTGTGGGATCGTTGCGGTCGGGCGTCGCCTCCTCAGTCCTCATTACGATCATTCTCACTGTGCTCTCTAGCGAGATGCGCACGAGCTCACTTACGAAGTCCTGGTCGTCCTCTGGGTCCGTGCCCCTCCCAAGGACTCGCTGATACGCGTCTCGCATGTGGGGAAGCAAGGGCGAGCTTCCAACGCCCCTGACACAGTTCTCGTGCGCTGCGTGAATCATGTTCACTGTGGGCGCAACAAGGGGAAGAACGATCTCAGACAGCCCGGGCGAGTTGATCCTTTTGAGCATAGCAACAGCGCGGTGTGCATCAAGCTTTCTGCATATCAGATCGGAGATTGACCCGCTGATGTCGGCCGAGTTTCTCTCGAAGTACGAAGGCATTTTGTAGTGCTAGCTCCCGCCCTTGGCACGCTTTTTTAGATCACGAAGCGCTGCAGGTGGGTCGTCAGCCCATCGAAAAGATAGCAGTTGCTTTCTAATCATCCTGCCCCTCCGCTTCTTGACAGATGCGAGTCGTCTGTAGGCCTGCATGTCGTCCAGGTTGGGCCATGGAACAGGCTTTCGCGGACGTCTCCTGCGAGCTTCCTGAAGGATCATCTCGAGTATGAGCTCTTTAAGCAGGTCCTCGCCAGACATGGATCCTCCTCACGTAAGTATGGGAGAGCGCTTTCTAAAGATACTGTGCAAGAGTTTCATCAGCTATGGGAGCGAAAGGTATCACTCTGACCGCCCACTGCACAAGCATTGTCTTTGCGGCCGCAGCTTCGTCTTTTGTCATCTTGCCGGATTCCCACATGCTGTCAACGTACTCGTGCATGGGTGTGTCCCAAGACACCTTCCTGTACCTTGCCTCCGCCTGGAAGCCCTTCACAAAGGGGTGCAGCTCTTTGGCCGAGACCATGTAGTCGAGAGTAGAGCAGCTGGTCAGCAAGTTGGAGGCTGCGAGCCGTCGCTCAAGATGCCGCCACTTGCGCTGTGTGATCTTTCCTCGCGCAAAGAGCTTTGCCCGCATCCTGTGCCAGTGCTGGAGGCGAATCGACCTCTGCCACCGCTCTTGGCTGGGCATGCGCTGCTGATTCTTCCGCGTTGTTGGGCCGCCAAGAGCAAGCAGGCCCTCATCCAGGAGGTGCTCGATCTCGTGTCGAACGGTCTGGTGCAGGACAGCTGCGACATCGAAGTAGCAGGACGGAATCCGGTCGGGATCAAACAGGATGTGGAGGATGACCTCCATGTGCGGGACGCGATGCGCCAAGCCGTCAACAGCCTCGCCCGTCTCTGCCCATGCGTCGACATCAGCACCGCGCTGCCTGTGAACCCGCAGCTTAAGCCTAAACCGCTTCTGGTCCGGCACCTGCTGCTCTTTTCCCGAGAAGGGAATGGGATGCCAGCCAATTGGCAACCACCTACAGTACCTCTCGCTCTTGCTTGTGGGTCGCTTGATCAGCTCAAGGACTGCTCCAACAACTCGTGTTGCTGTCTGCTTGACAGATCTGGGTGGGCGCGCTCGCACCCACTAATTACGTCAGTCATCGCGCATTAGGTCGCCGACTGGAACTCGTGCAATCTTTCCGTCATCAAGATTGATCACTGCGACAAGCTGGCGCTGAGCAGGGCCGGCTGCGAGGTAAGTCTGTGTCTGCTCCTGCTCGACGCCCACAACCACACCCTTCATTCCCATGTTGTAGACGTGGTACACCCTGTCGTTGACCTTGATCATTTAACCCCTCCGGTCAGATACTACTTCGTTCGCTGCTTCTCGGGAATGTACATGGTGATGTTCGGGTCGACGCAGAAGACGTCCCACCCCTTGAAGTCCGTCACATCGTGCGTCTTAGTGTAGAAGATGACGTGCTCGTTAGAGGACCAGCCGTTGAGCTTGCGAGGAGCTGTGCACACTAGGCCCATGCTGTCATCGCCGAGGCGATCGGGGTCCTGCGCGATCACCTTGCAGCCTGCGGAGCGAAAGTTGACGATCAGCGCGTCGAGGCAGGGTGAGTAGGAGGTTGAGAAGCTATCGGGCGCGGTGGACCACGACGTGGTCATCATCGTGGTGAAGTCATCGATGGGTGCTGCCTGCGCGAGTCCGAGGAGGGAGAGGAAGAGTGCCATGTGTGTGCTCCTTTGGGGTGTTGCCCCTTATTAATATAAACACTATTAACAGGAACGTACACTAATTTAGTCAGAATTTTCCGTGAGGATGTAGCACTTCCATCGCCCTACCATTCCCAACGCGCGCTGCAGGTCGCTGTCGAACTGGATGAGGTCGTCAAGGTTGTCAGGCAGGTCGTCCTCGCACAGCTCTCGAATGACCCGCATGTCCACGTCGATCGGGTAGACTGCCTCCTGGAGGTCGCTGTAGGTGTCGTTGCAGTCCGCGTCAGGGTGCACCAGGGTCTTGAGCTGCGACCTGTAGATCATGATCTCGTCGAGCGTCGTCCTAAAGACACCCATGCAGCTGTCGAACCAGTGCTTCTCGATGAGCTGCATCGCTGCGAGCATCCTCGGCCTTGGTGTGAGGGGAAGCGCCAGCATCGTCATGTGGTTGCACGATATGCCGCCGCACTGGTGGTAGACGCTCGTCATGGGTCGCTTGAGCTGGCCCCGCGGCGGATGGGACAGCGCGAGCACCAGCACCGGCTTTCCCTCTGCGACAATGAGCTCGGTGCCTGAGCCGGCAAGCATCTCAAACTCTCTCTCAATCTGAATGGCGTGCGACAGTGGGTCACTCATCACTTTCTCCCGGGCCTGGAACGACATGGAGGTATGTGTCAGCCTCCCGCTTCGTGATCATCCGCTTGCGCACTGCGTTGTTGACGTCCGCTGAGGTGCCCAGCACAATCGACCACTCAGCGGACGACTTGATCGCGGCCTCGTACTGGGGCCAGCAGTACAGCGCCTTCTTGTAGACACACCTGAACCATCCGAGGTCGGCAATGAGGCACTGCCTGGCAAATGTCTGCTTGCTGGGCTTGGGACCGCGCGTCTCAGCGTCCATCTTGTTCCAGCGGCGCAGCTCAGCTCGCCAGAGGGGCGCGACCTTGCTCTCAGCTGCAAGAGAGCAGTACACCCTGACTGTGCCGTACTTCTCCTTGTGCTGCGTGACCGCGATGGTGCTCATCTGATTTGGCTTAACGCTCCAGCCGGTCTGCTGCGCCTCGAGGCCCCACGCGATCCACTCGGCGATGGCCTCGATGTCGGAGAAGTAGCTCGCGTGCTCAGGCTTCTGCTTTCCCCAGTGGCTGTAGAAGATCTGCTCGACTGGGCGCTTGTCTGCCATGGAGTCTCCTGCAGGCATTATCTGCACGTAGATTATGATTTACACCGCAGGGCCGCGATTGAGAGAAGCGCCTCGTCGCGCGTGATTGACGCGCCCCGCATTCTAGCGACAGCGACGAGGATGTCAGAGCGACGCTCATCGCTCGAGTCAATCCACATCGCTTCAGCAGATGCGCCGATGTGTCCGATCTTTCGCTCGATCAGTGCGACCTGCGCCTGAAGTGCTGCGACCTGCGTCTCCTCGTCCTCGGGAACCTCTATGCCCAGACGGGCCGCGATGGTGAGGAGCCTGATGTAGTCTTGTCTCTCAACAGCGGATGATGCCTCCCTGAACATCGCGGTGCGGGCCTCATCCGCCTCAGACACGCCCCGACCTGCTGCAGTATCCGGGTGCGTGGCGCGCGCGATCCTCCTGAACGCCTCCTTTGCCCACTTCGGAGCGGCGGCAGGAACAGCTTTGACCTCATCCTCAACACGCGGGGGCGGAATCCCGACGCTGATGTCCTCTGGCGCGTGGGAAGGCGAGGAGGAGACGCACCTCATGCACTCCTCGATCTCGATCCTCGCGCTTGCTGCGTCCTCTAGAATGACCCGCAGCGACTCCGTCAGGTACTCCACCTGCATGTCGAGAAGCCTGCGACGTGACGCTCTAGCCCTCAGTCAGCCCCCTCTTGCGGCCTCGCATGCAGACCTCCTCCAGGGTCGCGGAGGTGGATGGCTTGTCGGGGCGAAGCCGCACAAACCGCATGTGCCGCATCAGGCCTGTCTTTGGGTGCCTCTCCTGGTACTTGACCTCGACCACGGGATCCTCGTCCGCGTCAACCATGTCCATGAGCTCCTGCTGGACATCGTGAGAGACGCCCGAGAGGTTTCCCACGCGGACACGCTTTCCGTCCCTGAGCTGAACAGCGTCGAACGAGGCCTTCTTGTATCCGCGCGGGTCTGGATCACCGAGCTCGTATCCGTCGAGGATAACGTCCTCCGTATAGGACTTCTTGTACTTGATCCACTCGCCGTGGGGCTCGTCCTCGCCCGCCTCAGCGTGCACGTACAGGCTGTCCCTCGGCTTGATCACTAGACCCTCACCGCCAGCTGCCAGCGAACGCCGAATCACATTCTTGTGCTCCGACCAGGGATAGCTCACCACGAGACGAACTTGCTCTCCGTCCTCAGCGACCTCACGCAGGCGGGAGTCACGATACTCCCACGGCTCCGACATGATGTCCTGCCCCTTGTCCCAAAGCATGTCGTAGACGAAGTAGACAAGCCTCCCGCCGCGCTTCTCTAGATCACTCGTCTTCTGCGCTGCCTCTGATGGGCTGGATCCCGCTATCGACTGAACGATCGCAAGTCTCTGCTTTCCTCCCGCGTCGAATCCCACGATCTCGCCGAGGACGGCAGTTCCCACAGGAAGTGTGTCAATCTCCTCGACAAGTACAGGAAAGTTCTCGGACGCGTCATTTCCGTGGCGCGTGTAGAGTCGCGCTCCGCCGCGGTCACGAACAGCGAGGATCTTCCAGCCGTCGTACTTCTCCTGGACGACGATGTCACTGGGATCATGCTGCTCGAGGACTTCCTCTGGGTCGTCAACCTGGTGAAGCCGCATGAAAGCGATGGGTCCTGGTCTCACTTTCCGCTCCCTATTGGCCGCTTTGTGTGGCCGAAGACAGACAGGCTGAATGGCGCGCGAAGGGAGCCTGTGTCCTTCAGCGTTGTGACGTCTAGCCGAACCTGTCCAGGCTTCGCTATCGACGTCGTGATGCCATCGTCGTCAGAGAACTCATCGTCGAGAGCGCGCCTCAGGTCCCTGCGAAGCTGATTCACGGGTGTGGGCGATGACAGGTCTGTCATGACGTGAAACCCGGTCCTGCCGCTGTCCCACGTGCTTATCTTCCCGCCCGCGACTTTTCTAATCACCTTTGCAACTCGTGTCATAGCAGCGCGCGCGTGTCGCCTATCTGCGGCGAAGCTCTTGGGCTTGTGAATGTCGATGTCGACCCAGGCGACTTCTGTGTTGACACCGCGGAGGGCGATGTGAAACTCCACAGCGCGCCTGTTGATCCAGTACTCAAGCGAGTTGGGATCGTCGATGCCGTGCAGTCGCTCAATCCTGATGCGGGTCTTCGCCTCGTCCCTGTTTCGCTTGAGGACGAACCTATTTCGTCCCATGCCCAATATGACGACGGTGTCGCTCCCCTTGAGCGTCTGCAGGAGCCTCGGCCCAACGCGCTTGTAGTAGTCGCGTATTCTCCCGCGTGTCCACCGCTCCCCGTCGTGGTCGATGATCACCTGATCCCAGTCGTGCTGCTTGTCGAGGAAGGACTTCGCCTCAGCCACAAAGGACTCATTTCGTGACTTCCAGTCCTCTGGCGCCCAGATCTTCCTAAAGCGACGAGCGTTCTTCGACCACCACTTTGCCGCCTCGGGCTCGGACCAGTGAATCTTATCGAACCTTATTGCTTGTGTGCCATACCTTCCATCTCGCATGATGCCGATGATGTGTGACACGCCCTTGCTTGCTTGATCCCGACGTGTCCAAACACGAGAGAAGAGGCCAGGGTCCTTCAGGCGAAACCTGCCCTGGTTCTCGGTGCTGTTTGGATCAAAGCGAAAGCGCCTCTCCTCGAGGACCTCCCGCACTATCTCGTTGAGGATCATGCGCTAATTAGCGCCTCACTCGACGAGACGCACATACCTCGTCCAAGCGTAGGGCTGACGCAGAGCGAGATACGCGGGATCAGCGTGGTTTGAGTACGCCTCGCGCTCAAACGGGATTGCGAAGTACGCCTGCTGTCTGTTGCCCAGCTGAACCCATCTGTAGAGCCAAAAGCCAAAGTACAGCAGGTAGAAGGGCACGACAAAAAGCTCAGCCTGCTGCCTGATGTGGATCGTCTCGTGCCGAAGCATGAGCGGATCGATCTTGCCCCTCACAAGGACAAAGGGCCAGAGCGTGATGCCCCAGATGTCGATCACCCAGGAGAGGATCCGGGGTATCCTGCTGTCCTCACGGACTATTGGCGCCTTGAACATCTCTTGTGACCTCGTCGACTTGTGAGTGCACCGAGAGTCTATCGGGCGGAATGAGGCGGTGGTTGCCTGCATTAGTGACGACGTCCGCGTAGTCCTGTCCTGTTATGTTCCTCATGCAGACCACGATGCCAAAGTTTCGGTCATCTGTTGAAACGCGAAGAGGCCCCTCTTTGACCTCAACGAGACTTCCCTCACGTACTTGGTCTATTAGATCCACGACGGTTCCTCAATTACGATTATTCATGAGCGGAGAGGCGGTTTACAACAGGATGCGCTTTGTCATGAAGATCTGGCAAATATGTAAGCGCGGAGGCCACATGGCACTATCAGCAGAGCAGAAGCACGTGATCGACTGCGTGCTCGCGATTTTCGAGACAGGCAAGATTCCCACCGCGGCGAGCTACTCGACCTGCACAATCCTGGCCGACAACGCTGGAATCAGCTTCGGCAAGCACCAGTGCACCGACCACAGCGGCTCACTCGACAAGGTCGTCCGCCGCTACATCGACCTGGGCGGCAAGCACGCAGCCCAGCTCGAGAAGTACGAGACCTACCTCGCACAGAACGCGTCGACCAAGGTTCCCCCCAAGGGGCCGTGGCCGCAGTGGTGCACAGACCTCGTCAGCCTCCTGAAGCTTGCAGGGCAGGATCCCGTCATGCATGCCGCCCAGGACCAGGTGTTCGATGAGGTGTACTGGATCCCGTCGGTCAACATCGCCAAGGGCGCGGGCGTCGTCACCGCGCTCGGCCACCTCGTGATCTACGACACCTGCATCCACAGCGGCCCGGGCATGGTGGGCAAGATGCGCGCCGCGTTCGCCGCGAAGAGCCCCGCCAACGGCGGCGACGAGAAGGAGTGGGTGAAGGCATACATCGCAGCCCGCCGCAACTGGCTCGCGACCTTCAGCAACCCGCTGGTTCAGAAGTGTGTGTACCGCCCCGACGCCTTCAAGGTGATCGTGGACGCTGACAACTGGGAGCTTCGCGCACCGCTGGTCGTCAGAGGCGTGAAGATCGCCTAGAGAGAGCTGACCGCGCCACCTGGAACCTGGATCTCGCAGAAGGGGAAGTAGGTCCCCTCCGAGTCCAGGTTTCTTGTATCTGTCCAGGCCAACGCGCCTCCCCAGTAGATGTTCACTGTCGCGTCATTGCGCCCGTAGTAGGCGGATCCTGGGTAGTCGTGCACGTAGACAGTGTAGGTGCCGCGAGACGGGCTCTCGACGTTGATGTTCTCGGGCCCAGTGCCGGGAATGTCGTCCAGGTCCAGCGTGGGATTGTCTGCAGTTCCGCCGCCTCCCCACTCCAGACCCCGAGTGCAGTTGGCGTAGTAGCAGTCCGATCCCGATGTGAGGCTGCCGCCGGGGGCGAGGAGGTGGAGGTCCATGTCGTCGCCGCTGTGCGTCCAGAACAGCTCGATCCAGAGGCCGTCTCCCGCGGCGGCATTGAGGGTCGCAAAGCACGGCTCAGACTCAACGCCCGCGGAGTTTGTGACGATGAGCTGACCGACATACTCACCCGCCACGTCGGGCACGAAGTTCCTGCGGTTGGCAGACCCAGCCGGCATGAGGGCAGATGAGCCTGCGGGAGAGCTCGCAAGCGTCCACTGATAGCCCGTGATGGCGAATCCGCCCGGGTCGTACGAGCCGCTGCCGATCCAGTCCGCCGCGCCGTGGACAGCCTCGACCTCATCGGGATCCGCAGCGCAGACCGCAACAGGCTGCGTGAGGGGAGGCTCGCCGGTGTCGACTGGGCCTGTGTCCTCAATGGGCACCTCGCCCGCCCTCAGCAGCAGAGAAGTATTAGGGCTAGCAGGATCATTAGACAGAATAGTGAGCCTTCCAAGTGCGTCCGTCCCCGTTGATCTGAATCCTACCGTGAACTCAGCGAACTCATCAGGCGGAAAGGCGCCAATGACGGGCGCTGTCAGCGTGAACCACGAGTCTCCCGCGCTCACAGTCATCGCTGTGACGTTGAGCGTGGCATCGCCCACTGAGAAGAGCGAGACTATGCGATACTCCTCAACGCCAGACGGCACGATCTCAAAGTCCACCACATCCTGATCCAGCTGGATCTTGGGCACGCCCTCATCGGGCGGATCCTTGACGGAGTGGAGCGTTGAGTCCATGCACGCTGCGAGGAGGAGGAGTGTCATGATCTAACTATGCGTGTACCAGTCAGCCACACGCGAAATGACTTCCGCCGTGTCTCCACCGCTGCAGCACATCTCAGACCAGTTTGTCACTCGCCCGTCCTTGTCGCACTCGAACGCCAGGGTCTCGTCCAGCTCGTGCGAAGGCTTTCGCCTGTGGACCTCGCTGATCAGGACGTGCTTGCCGTCGCTCATCTCGACGATCGTCCTGAAGCCGTGCCCGTCGTCGTACTCTATCGGCCGCATGTAGTCAATGGTCCTGGCGATCCTGCGTGTCACTTGTCGCTCCTCAGGCTGTTGATCTCTCTGTCGAGGTACCACTGCGCCTTCTCCAGGTCCTCGATCCGCTTGACGGGGTCCTTGATGCCGTTGCGGCTGATGTACTTCAGCGTGTTTCCCAGGTTGAAGTTGAGGCCCCACGCCTCAATGACGTCTATCGCCTCGTGCCCTGTGTCTGACCTGTAGTTCTTGGGATGGTCAACTGAGCTCATTGTCTGCTCCTTGTATTAGTGTGACGTCATCTTTGATTACTGTCACAATCCCCTGGTCAGCAATAAGTGCTTTCCATCGCCGAAGGGTGACAGACTTTCCTGTCTGGTGCGACTTGACACGGCGAGTGTCATAGTCGCAGAGAACAATTCCCATCTGGAATCGCCACTCGTCGGACCAATCCTCTGCGCTCAGACAGACGAGGTCGCCCACCCTTAGGTCACGCAAACATCTGCCTCGTCTGTGGGAATCAGGGTGTACCACACCATGTCGATGACGCGGTCCTTGTCACCCTGTACGACCCTGACACG
>Ga0181349_1000226_pt1 | contig 23766 bp, 37 predicted proteins | sample Su13VDMM110SD_FD_130106 | JGI IMG/M metagenome (GOLD analysis project Ga0181349, IMG submission 130106) | Freshwater viral communities from Lake Michigan, USA - Su13.VD.MM110.S.D | ecosystem: Environmental > Aquatic > Freshwater > Lake | place: USA: Michigan | collected 2013-07-16 | reverse complement strand
TGCGCCCGCTCTCGCCTTCATCGACGTACTCGGCGGCGATGGTCCAGCCGCGACGGTCGACGTACTCGCGGAGCTGGAGGAGCTGGTTGTCCACAGACTGACCCTTCGCGGAAGTGCTGACGCGAGCGTAGATCCCGGCCCGAAGCGCGCGGGTTGTGCTCATGTTGTCCCCACAGGGTAGAAGGCATGAATGGCCCCTACCACGCCTTCCTCCTCCCCCATCGACGCCACCTGGCTATCGAAGCCCGTGACCGTCCCCGTAGCCCTGCTCCTGTTCCTTGTGGGCGGGTCGGCCACCTTCCTCGGGTTTCCGGCGCGCGGCGATACCACGACGCGCGTGGAGGTCAAGGAGATGATCGAAGCCCAGGACAAGTTGAACCAACAAAGGTACGACGAGATCCTACGCCGCCTCGACCGGATGGAGCTGTCATGCGGTCCAGCCGGACGGTAGAACGAGCGTTCCTGCGAGTTGAGGCAGTCCTCGCCATCGAGCCCGAGATCGCCCGGCGTGGAGTGAGTGAGGTAGCCCGCAGCGCCCGCGGCTTCCTGCGAGCCTACGAGGCCGCGGGTGGAGACCCCAACGCGCTGGGCGTGGACCGCTACAGCGGTCAGGCATGGCCCGACCGACGCGACGGGTTCGTAGGTCGCCACGTCGCCCAGGCCCGCGCGAACGGCGAGAGCTGGTGGGTGGACGGAGAGCCCACGGGCAGACACCTCGCGTTGATCGCATGGGCGTACACCCCGACGCCCGCGCGTCTGCTCCGCTGGATGCAGAGCAGGCCCAGGTCGAACCCGGCGCGCACGAGCGAGTACCGGGGACGGGAGATTGAGCACACGGGAGGCGGGTACGTCGTGGACGGCAAGACCTACCCGGCGATGCGCTACGCTATGGCGCATGTGGATCGGAACCTCGACGGGGGATGAACCGTATGGCTTCCGCGTTGCACACGTCGCACTTCACGAGTACCGGCTTGCACGAGAACCCGTGCAGATGCGCCGCGAGCGCGGCGATCTTGCCGTAGCCCGAACGACCAACGAGCAATCCCGCGACCGCTGTCCACGAGAGCGCCTGGACCAGCGTGTGCGCGGTCGAACCGCAGTCACAACGAAACGATGGGTCTACCATCTGGTGCGAGTAACGCACCGCGGTCTACCGCGCCCGAATCTTCAGACCGCGCCGAACGTGCAGAGGTACATCAGCGTCACGGTCACACCGCCAGCGGCAGATGCGTACACGAAGCCGGTTGTTCCCAGCACGGCATCGTAGGCGAGTACCCCCCGCTCGGAGATTGTTCCGACCTCCAGCGTGAGGCTCGTCCCGGTAGGGATGCGCGTGGCGTTACCCGGCTGCGCCAGCACGGTGCCGGGTGCTGCTTGCGCCATCAACAAATCGGCGTTGCCAATCGGGTTCACGACGATGATCGTGTGGCAGTTGTCGGGCACGCCGACAACGGGAGCGACCGCGGCGTTATTCGGACACACCGCGGTCGTGACCAGCATGGTTTTTGCGGTCAATGCCATTAGGTAGCGGTGCCGTAGAAGATCACGACCTCGGCTCCGATGTTGACTGACAGACCGGTCAGCGTCAACGTGGTGCCCGAAATCGTGTAGTCACCCATCTTGCGGAGTAGACCGTTGACGAACACCTGGCTCGCGCCTGCCCCTGCCTGGGCTGAGGACGCGAGCGTGAACACCGTTTGCGGACTGTTGGTCACGGGCAGCAGCTCAGCCGTGTCGAACCGACCGATTGCCAGCTTGGTGTCTGAGGCGAGCTTGACGTAGGTGACCGAAGCATCAGCAATCTTCGCGGTAGCGACCGAGCTGTCCGCAAGCTGCGTGGTGGCGACACCCGCGTTAGCTACCCGGAGCTGGTTGCTGGCGTTGAGGTTGATCGTGGTGTTGTCGAACAGCACGTTGAGGTTCGATCCGATCTTCTCCAACGGAAAATTGTAGACGAGCTGTGCGGTGGTCGAGAACAGCGTGAAGGTCAAAACGGTCGTTCCGACCACCACGGCGCCATCGGTGACCAACACAAATCCACAGTCCGCGTTCACCGTACCCTGTTCGATGAACGTAAAAGCCCCCGGCGTAATCGTAGCTGCGGAGTTGAAGTCCGCCGAGCGCGTGAGGACGTAGGGCGTCCCAGCATCGCCGAGCGTCGTCACGACGTAAATTCCGTTGTCTGCGCCAGTGCTCTCGTTTTTGACCAGCACGCGCTGAGCAAGCGCAAGGGTCTGCCCGTCGATGGTGCCGAGCGCACCGTTACTCGATCCGGTGAGCGTGGCCCCAACGCCTGCCGTACCGTTCGCGTAGGTGTTTGCAGGCAGAGCTACGACCGTCGCAGCGACGCAGCTCGTCTTTACGTCGAGGCCAGCCGCGATGCTGTCTGCGTAATTCTTGTTGACTGCGCTAAAACCGTTCGCGGCGCCGCCAACGTCAGGCACCTGGACCGTCGCACCACCCGAAAAATGCCACGAGCCCGCGGTCAGGTTTGCCTTCGCTGCGCTGACCGCGGCATCGTTGATCCCTGCGGTGACAACTGCGTTTGCAGCGATCTTGGAGCTCGTAACTGCGTTTGAGGCGAGCGCGGCTCCATCCACTACGCCAGCCGCAAACGCCGAACTCAGCGACACGCCCCCCGCGGCAATCTTGCCCGCGCTTACTGCCGACGCCGCAAGCTCGGTGCTACTGATCCCGCCCGCTGCGACCTTCACGCCGCCCACGCCAACGAGCAGCGTGCCCCCGTCAGGGGTGATCGTCAGCTTGCCCGCGTCCTTCCCGATGCCGTTCCCATTCACGGTTCCCAAGGCATCGGTGCCTACGGCTGCGGGGGCCAGCTTTGCGGACGTGACGAGAGCATCAACGAGGTCTGCGGTCTGGACGATATTTTGAGACATAGACGGTGTTCTCCGGATCTGACGAGGTGTAGGGCTTAGGCGGGAACGGCAGGGACGTAGTAGACGAGCACGCGCGCACCCGTTGATAGCCCAAAGGCAAAAGTTAGGTCAGCCCCTATGCACGAGTAGTCCGAGAAGGGGTCGCGCACGAGACCGTTCACGACCACTATCGCCGAGTGCATCCCTGCGGCAACGGGTGAGCCCAGAGTAAAAATAGTTTGCCCTTGGCTGGCCGAGAACGCCACTAAAACAGGGTAGCCGTAGCCAGGAGATCCCCCGCCGGACGGACCGAGCGGAGTGTAGCCACTCCAGCCCTTATCGACGGTGCTCATCGGGCGGAAACCGACCTGCGCCGCCGAACGTACCAAAAGATGCCTATGGCGATGCTCGCTGGCAAAAGAAGCGCCAAAAGGCCCGACCCCAAAACTCTCCCGAACTGACCGGTCAGGAACGGGATCGGGTTGACGGGCTTTCCGCCTCTGTACGGCTGGCCTCCCTGCCAGAGCTCCAGGTGCAAGTGCGGACCCGTCGAACGTCCGGCTCCCGGCTGGCCGGGACCGCCGCCCGACACGCCCAGCATCTCGCCCGCTTTGACCGGCTGACCGACCGCGACATCGATCCGCGACAGGTGCAGGTACCGAGACCAGGTGCCGGCCCCGTGATCGACCTCGACGTAGTGACCTGCGACCGGGTGATCCCGAACGACCACGCCTACCTTACCCGCCCCCACGGCGCCGACGTAGGTGCCCGGCGGGACCGCCAAATCGACGCCCCCGTGGTCCTGCGCCTTCCCCGTGACAGGGTTCGTTCGCGGCCCGAACGGGGACGTGATCCGGTAACGGGCAAGAGGCCACGAGAACATCAGTCCTCCGAACGGCGTGCGAGTCTCGCTCCCTGTACGCGGGCGGCATCGTCCATCATCGCGTCCGACGCTTCACGTCCGCCAAGGCGTTGTTGAGCGAGGTACGCGATCTCGTTGAGGTGATCGGCGACCCCCGCGAGCACGTTCGTTGCCGCGAGCCCTTCCCGCTCCGTGAGCGTTTCGTCCTCGCCATCGGCGATCCCGTCGTGGACCGTGACCACGAGCTCGGCGACGTGGCCGAGCACGGAAAGCGCCCGCACGGACGGATGCTCGTCGGCATCGGGGATCGACAGCGTGAGGCGCACCGCGTCAAGGCCCGCCAGCGGGTCCAGCACGTCCGCCTCGTAGATGCTGGCGACAAGCTCGGCTACCCGGTCCACGTCCTTGCGAACGCGCTTCTGCGCGCGGTCCCACAGGAGGTGATCCCCATAGGAGGGATCGCCCCTGGCGCTCCAATGGAGCGCCCAGAGCATGAGGTAGAGCGCGACCAGGGAGTGATGAACGAGCACGAGACCTTGGTCGTGCTCCTCACCCTCCCCGTCGTGATCCTCGGGGGCGAACTCGTCGTCGTGCATGGGCTACTGGAGGGCGCTCGGGGCCTTGTTGAACACCACGTCGATGTTGATGATGCCAGCGCTGTTGGCTAAGCCGGACGTGACCCGCAGGGTGTCCGTAGCGAGGAACGAGCGCCGGGCGAGAGCTCCCGCGTAGTCGGCGGGAAGGGTCGCGAAAAGCGCCGTGTAGAGCGCAGACGGGGTGATCTCGTTGCCGGTGGTGCCAGCGGCAGTCACGTTGCAGATCGAGGTGACAACGGGCGTCGGATCGTTCGAGACCTTGCTCACGCTGAACACGCCAATGACGTTGTTGCAGTTGTCGAAGGTCATCCCCGTGATGGTTCCCGCACGCCCGAGCTTGATGTCGAACGTCTCGAGGTTGGCGACGGGCGCGGTAGGAATGACAACGAGGCGGGTGTCGGACAGGGTGAGCGAAGCGGCGAAAGCCATGTGTGTTCTCCAGGGGGGAAGGGAGGGGAGCATAGCGAGCCCTCCCCCGGAGATCAAGGGGCCGATTTTCTAAACCCGCGGAGGACACGCCCCAAAATCTCGGAGAAGTCAACCCGCCCGGCAAGCACGTCTGCCGCGCGCACGCGCACCAGCACGGAAACCTCGCCCTGGGGGTCTGGTCGCACCTTCACGTCCACCTGTCCCGGTCGAAGCGGGGCCGCTCCACCCCGGATCGCCTGCCCTTCGCCGAACGCGCGAGCGACCCGCTCGATCCCGCTGATCCAGCTCGGCACCGGGGCCGGCACGGGACCGTCGTACTCGTCGTCGTCGTCCCCCTCGCTCTCGTGCTGGGTCTCGCCACGCATGGCGGCCTCGACGTGCCGTAGTGTCTCGGGCAGGTCGGGATGCTCGCGTTCCAGGTCGCGCGCGAACCGCGCCGCGCTTTGCCCCTCGGGGCCTGGTGTCGCGCCCATGAGGATGAAGTGCTGGTAGCGGGTCAGGGTCCGCAGGTCTGCCTTCGCCATCGCTACCTCCACTCGATCCAGCGCACGGTCGGCGAGACCCGCGCGCCCACCGCTCCCGCGTCGGGAGCGCGCCAGATGAAGAAACCGTACTCGCTGTTGTCGGTGCCTCCACCCGTGAAGGACGGGCGCGGCACGAGAAAGCCGATCTCGGTCGGGCGATGCGCCCGCCAGAAGGGGAGCCGCTTGCGGGACGCGACGAAGCCTAAGCGAAGCAGAAAGGCCACGTTGCACCCCATCGAGAGCGCGTGCCTAACGTGAGCCTCGGCGTCTCGATACGGAGGGTTCCCGACGATCCACGTCGGCCTCGGTCCAGCCTGTCCTACCGCGGGCAAATCGGCGAGGAAGTCAGCGACGTGGGCATGGTGCGCGAGGGGAGCGTCGGGGAACATCGGGGGCGGGGGCTGCGAGAGCCACGGGGCCGCGGGGTCCACGTCGCTCCCGATCACCGTGCTCACCCCGCACGCCAGCGCAGCGCGTAGCCACGCCCCCGCCCCGACGTGCGGATCGAGGACGACCGCGGACGGGGGCAGGTCGAGCTGCTGGACGCACGCGAGCGCGAGCTCGGGCGGGGTGTAGTAGGCGTCGAGGTGGACGCGGGGAGCGGTCATCCGTTCAGTTCCAGACGATGGTGGCGCTCACATCGCGCATCCGTGCGCCGACCGCGACGACGAAGGTGCGCCACGCGACACGCGGATCGGTGGACCATTCGCCCTCCGCGACGATCTCGTGGGCGACCAGAGCGACAAAGCGCCCGGTGTCGTCGGGCGCGCGGTCGAACGCGAGATCGAGGGTGTTGCCGGTCTGCCGGCGCGCGTGCGCGAGAGCGGCCCCCAGCGGGGGGGAAAACCGCGCGACGAGTTCGGGGGTCAGGATGGCTCGCTGCATCGTTGCTGCTCCTCTGCACGGAGTTTAGTGCGGACCTTGCACAGACGCAAGATCGCTGGTAACGATCCCCCGGAACAGGAGCGACGAATGGTGGACCGGATGAGGGAGAACGTGGCGAGACTGATCCGCGAGAGCGGAGCCGGTGATCAAGAGCTTGCTCACGTTTTTGGGGTCAACCGCTCCAACGTGTGCCGCTGGCGGGCCGGGAAATCCGCGCCGAGCGGAGCCCGTCTCGTGGCGTTCCTCGCATGGTCGGAGACCGACTTGCACCAGCTCGCGTACGGCACCCCCGCGCCTCGGGCGCACCAATGAGCGTCGGCTCGCAGTTGTCCGGTCCCTACGGGTCGCTCCCGCTGAACCTCCTCCTCGCGTCGGAGTTTCAGTCCCTCTCCAGCTCGGCGAGGGCAGCGGTGCTGCTCGTGCTCGCGCGCCAGAACCTCCACGGGGGATGGTCCTACACCACGCGAAACCTTGCCGATGATCTCGGTTTGAGCACGCATACCGCTCGGCAAGCCGTCACCGAAGCGAACCGCGCCGGCATCCTCGCGGTGAAGGACGAGCGGGATCGCTACGGGGTCGTGTCCTCCCGCTGGTACTCGGTTCCCTCCGCGCTCCCCGCCCATCGGCAAACGATCCACGTCGCACCGAAGAAGTCAGTCGAGGTCGAGGTCGAGGACGAGACCCCCCCCCTGTCTGAAATCCAGACAGGCCCCCTGTCTGAAATCCAGACAGGCCCCCTGTCTGAAATCCAGACACCCACCTCTATACAAGAAAACGATCAAGAAAAAGATCCCCCCAACCCCCCGCTGCCGCGGGGGGCTCTGGATCGCTCACGGAGCGGATCGAGGAAGCGCAAGGCACCCCGGATCGTGGACCATCCCCAGCTCGGGACCGTGGACCTCTCCAGAGTGGCGGACCCCCGCCTTCGGAACCGGGACCAGCGGCGGATTGATGCGTTGCTTGCCGAGCGTGTAGCTATCGAGGCCGCGGAGGTCGCCGAACAGGCCCAGCAGGCGGCAGTCACCAGCATCCTCGGCTCGTGGCCGGGCAGGCTCCGCAGCATGACCGAGACCATCGACACCCGGCTTGCAGCGTCCATCCTGCGGACGGAGCATCCCGCGCGTGAAGCCCTCCGCGCGCTCTCGGACGAGGCCGCCCACCTTTGGGCCAGGGCGGGATGGATCCTCACCACGGACGAGGCCACCGTGCTCGTGCAGGTCGCCCGCGAGGCCCTGGACGGCGATGCCCTCGCCGAGACCCTGAGCCTGCTGGACGCGCAGGAGGCCACCGAGCGAGCCAAGCAAAACCGCATCCAGCCCATGCTGGTGGAGCTGACGGGCACGCTCGCCGGCATCGAGAGCATCGTCCACGAGCTCACGATGGCGATGGTCACGCAGCGGAAGATCGGCGATGCAAGCACGCGCCCCGTGCGCGCCCGCGTGTTCGCCGTCGCCGACCGGGCGAAGGCGGCACGCGCCCGGCTCACCTCCGAGTGGGCAGACGAGGCCGAACTCGCCCACGTCGGCGCCATGCTGGTCGAGCTGTCCGACGAGGCGCAGGGGCTTCGTCCGCTGCTGGCGTAGCGCGCCGGGGCGGCTACTCGTCCCGGCTCGTGGCCTGGGTGCAGAACGAGCCGTGTCCCACGTCGTCCGCCCCGCCGCACGAGCACGTCGGCGGCGCTTTGCGTCCAGCTCGGCTCGCGCTCACCCACATCCGGCTCGCCAGCCGTAGCGCCTCGGACGGCTTGAGCCCGCGGATTTTGGCCTCGGCGTGCAGCGCCGCCTGCTCGCCTGGGTTCAGCTTGGTGGAGGAAACAACACGAGCGGTAGTAGACGCTTTGCCTGCCATGACGGACCTCTAACGGTAGACGCGGCAAGTACCCCGATGCACGACGCCTTGCCGCACCGTCGTACAGCGACTAATCTCCCGCCCATGCCAAACCTCCCGCCCGTGATCCCGTTGGACGACGACTTTGACCTCGATGCCTTGGACGTAAACCAATACCTCCCGCCGCTGGTAGACCGCGATGCGGCGGCGGCGGCGGCGGCATCGGCTCGGTCGTCTGCCGCCGTCCCGCACGCGCCCTCGTCCGCTGCCGCCGCGCGCGCGGTCGCGGCCCTGGTTCCGGACGACGCGCTCTACGCCGCGGCCCGCCCGTCCGATGCGGTTGCTACGCTCCGGGTCGAGGCCGAACAGCCGGACGGCACCTGGGCGCAGCTCGGCTCGATGCCGCCCACCGCTCGCCCTGAGCACCTGTGGCGCGCGTTCCCGTCCGCCATGCCCGTGATCGGCTTGACGCGCCGGTACAAGCTCACCCCGCTCACGCACGCTGGAGTGGCGCTCGCGCGCGCCGAGCGCGTGGTGACGCTCGACGGGTCTGCGGCGCCGGTAGGGAGCGCCCGGCCGAACACGGTGGCGAGCACCCCCGCGACCGCGCCCGAACTCGCGCCATTCGCGGCGTACATCGACCAGCAGGGCGAGATCACCCGGAAAATGCTCTCCACAATGGAGGCCCAGGTCGCCGGTCTGACGCAGCGCCTTCGGGAGAAAGACGCCGATGAAGCCCGTACCAGGCACACCATCGTCGCCGACACGCTCGCCGCGACCGAAAGCCTCCGCGCGAGCGCGGAGAAGGCGCACGAGCGGATCATGGAGGAACACCTCTCAATCTCCAAAAGGCAGAGCCAGGAACAGGTCGGGATCACCGAGCGCGTTGCCGGGCAGTACGAGGCGCAGATCCGCATCGAGCAACTTCGGGCGGACAAGCACCTTGAATACATGGCGCAGCGGCAACAGGAAGCCGAAAATCGCCGGGCCGAAGCGGAGCGCGAACGACGCACCGACGAGACCACACGCGAGGCCCAGCGCATCCGTGATGCCGAGACCCGCGAGAAGGAGTGGGAGCGGTTGCGCCACGAGCGCGCGATGCAGCTCCTACAGGCGCAGGAGGAACAGCGGCGCTCGTCCGATGAACGGTCGCAGTTCTTGGTGCAGCTAATGGCGAACCAGGCGCAAAGCGCCCAGCAGACATTCGCCATGACCCTGGAGATGCAGAGCGCCCACCACAAGGCGTTGATGACCGCGCTCACCCGCAACTCCAACCCCCTGACGACGATCAAGGAGACCCTTGGCGAGCTCGGGCTGGAACCGCGCGATCTCATGGACCGTCTACTCGGGCAGCGTGGAGACGCGGGACCGAGCATCGGGGACCGCGTGGTGAACCTGCTGGAGACCGGGGTGCGGGAAGGCGCGACCCTGCTCCGCGAGCAGACCCGCGCGCAGGCGGACGTGGCGCGGATCGCCTACGAGAACGGCTTTGGGGACGACCGGGACGAGGAGGAGGAGGAGGAGGAGCAGGACACCCTGCCCCGGCTGATCGCGCCGCGCGAGACCGCTCCGACGCCCTTACAGGAGCTCCCGCCCGCCCCCGTGGTCGACGCGCGGCGTACGCCCGCCACCGGAGCCCGTTTGCCGAACCACGAGATCCAGGTCGGCGACCCCGCGCCCTCACCCCCGGCTACCCCAGGTCCGGCGAAGGCGCGGCGCGTGGTCAAGCTCGCGGAGCTGCGCGCCGCGCGGAAGTGTTGCGTCAACATCGTGCGCCGGTTGGGTGAGATCCCCGAGAGCGAGTGGATAGCCGCGATCTCGGCGGGGTTGGAGACCACCCCGATCACCATCGAGTACCTGCGCGACGTAGGCATCGAAGCCGCCATGCTGGAGGCAGACGCCGACCTCGACCTCGTGCAGCGGCTGATCCGTGCCGTCGATGCGAGCGGGCTCGTGCCGGCCGACGTTCCGAGGCGGCTGTGAGCAACCCTTCGGTCAACCATAGCGGGCGCGAACACGTCGCCGCGCTCTGCGCCCTGCTTGCGCGCACCCCGGAGATCGGCTGGACCATGCTGCTGATCTCGGAGATCCGCAAGCACCCCACTACCTTCGATTACCTCTGCGCCGAGAGCGTGGAGGGTGCGATGCTCGACGTGGGGGCGACCACGGATCTAATCGAGCGCGTGTGCAAAAAACTGGAGGCATCGAAGGTGCTTCTGCCCTCAACCTTGCGAGTAAGGATCAAGCCATGAAGATCACCTCTAAGCGTGGAAAAAGCAACACCGTCGTGGAGATCGAGACTACCGAGTTCGCGTCCATCGGCACGATCATCCACGCCGCGGCTCGCGGTCTGGAGAGCATCATGCGGTTCAAGGCCAGCGTGATCCCGGTCACGTCGACCGCGACGGACGTTGCCGAGGACGATCCGGACGACACCAAGGGCGAGGAACACCACGACGAGGACGGTAGCGTTCGGGTCGTCATACCGTTCCGCAACTCTGATCTCGGATGGGTACCCGTGCCCGAGAAGCCCGCGCCCGAGAAGCCCGCCTCCTCGCCGACCGTCCCGCGGATCACCGCGGGCGTGCCGTACCTCCCGCTCACCCCGCGCGAACAGCTCGCGCGCGGCGAGTGGGCCGCGGCACACGAGGACGTGGGCCAGCACGACACCTGGAAGTACGTCGTGCAGTACGCCTTGTGGAGAATTGAAAATCCCGACGCTCCCCTGCCGAAATCATGGAGCGGGAGGTCCGCGGATCACGCGCCCCTCTTTCCGTTGCACCCGCAGGTCTGTGAGGCGATGCGCCGCCTTCACCCGTGGCGTCTGGTCGCCGCTGCGCTGGGGGCAGCTTCCCCGCATGAGGCGATGCAGAACGGTCACGGGCGCGCGAAAATGGATGGTCTGTTGACCCGGCACATCGCCGCCGCGAAAGCCGAGGCGCAAGCCATCTTCGACCGATGCGTCGAGACCGAGCAGGCAGGCGGCCCGCGGTCGCCCTACGCCTCGCCCCTCGATGCAGAGGCGCAGTACGTCATCTTCCCGTCCGATCCGGCCGATGAAGCGTGGACTACCTGGCCGGACCTGTACCCGATCCCGGCGGGAGAGCCCGACTATGAGTAGGACCACGCGCGTTGAGTGTCCGCTCACCGGGGAGAAGTTCTCCGTCGAGCCTGACGAGTGGAGCGAGCCCGCCTTCGATGAACAGGAGGACGAGACCGTACGCCCCGGATGGGGCGAGCTCGTGTTGCACCTGTGCCTCGCGAACCCGGCGCACGATGCTGTGCTGGCCCAGCGTGAGGCGCTGATGGAGCGGATCGTGTCCGAGGGTGGATCGGAGATCCCCGTGGAGGTGGCTCGGGCCGCGGTCGACCGTGACCTGCCTCTCCCGTCCCAGCTCCTGCGCGCGACGTGGACGATCCGCGACCTGTCCCCCGACGCGATGGACACGATCCGCGATGCGCTTGCTGCCGCGGGGCTGATGCTGGAGCTGCCAGGTGGCGAGTAGAGGACTGCCGCCGGATGGATCGTCCTTCGGCGACGACGGGCGATGCCACGGCATCGTCGCGTCCCGAGACCCCGAGCTCCCCGTGGTCGCGCGCTGCGTCCGCGAGTGCATGGACGGCGAGTATTGGTGCGAGGTGCATCGGCGCCCGACGTACACGCGGCACGTCGAATGGTCGGCGATCCTCCGCTCGGACTGGCCCGGCGCTCTCGACCGCGCCCGCCGGAAGGCATAGGCTCGGCCCATGAATGAACGCCGTTCCCACCACCTGGGTCGCGCCGAGGTCACTCGGACCCGTGCAGGCCCGACCGCGAACCCCGACGCCGAGCCGGCGCTCGGAACGCTGCCGACCGAGATCGCACGCGAGCTCGTGCCCGTGCCCTACGATGGCAAGAGCCCGCTCGCCGGGCGGGTGTTCAAGGTGCGGTCGTGGGCGCGATGGAACGAGGAACAGCGGATCGCCTTCTTGCGCGCCTTCACGATTGAGAAGGCACGCGACCCGGCTATTGCCGTCATGGCGACCCGCATCCTCCGCGCCGCGAGGGTGCCCGCCCGTGACTACCAGGGCCAATGGCGCGCGCTGCTCGCATGGGTCCAGCGAAACGTAATGTACGTCAACGAAAGGGACGAGAGGCTGGCCTCGCCTCAGTTTACCCTCGCGCACCGCATGGGCGACTGCGACGATATGGCGATCTTGCTGGCTGCGTTAGGGGATAGTCTGCGTTTGCCGTGGCGTTTTTGCATCAGCGGGCGCGACAAGTCAGGCACCCGTCACCGCTGGATCGAGGGTGTCGGGCATCCCGACCCGATGATCTCCTACGTCCACATCTACCTGTGCGTGGGGTGGCCCCCGTTCGGCGATACCGTCTGGACCTTCGCGGAGCCCACCATGACCGTCCCGCTCGGATGGGACGTGGTGGGGGCGCGCAACGCCGACCAGCTACCGGAGATGAGATCGTGATCGAGCTGCCCGACTTTATGACTGCGGAGCGCATCGAGCGGGCGCACGCCCGCACCGTGGAGATCCGCGAGGCTTACTACACGGGCACCTCGCGGCAACGCGAGCTGGCGGGGTCGCTCCGGTCTCGCGGGATCAACGCGGCACGCGACCGGAACCCGAAGATCTTGTTGTTTCTGGAGAAGTCCGTCGAATACATGCGGAAACTGAACGACGAGCAACAGGCCCGCTTCAAGCAGGAAGGCTATGCCCCGGTCAAGTTCAGCGAGTTCGCAACCTGGGAAGCCGCCTACCTCAAAAGCGATCAGCTCGGGAAAGACGACACCATCGAATACGGTGTGTTCGCATGGGTTTACGCTTCACTCTTTGAGGCAACGCTGGCGTAGAACATGAGCTCCATCCAGCGGGTACAGATCGAGGGGAGAGCCTACATCGCGGTCGCCGAGGAGTTGGAGCGCACCCGCATCCAGCCCGTGCGCCTCGCGGTAGGTCTCCTCGCGGGTCCGGTCATGCTGGCCGCCGCTCGGGCGGTCCCCTCGCACCGGGCCGGGCTCCGGTCGGTCGGCGTGCTCGCGGGCCTGCTGGTGTCCGCCTGGGGGCTGTGGGAGTGGTCCGCGGCGCGGCGCGTGATCCGGTGAGACCGGGCCTGTTCCTGTACGCGGGTGGCGGGCTCGTGGAGGAGGGGCTTCGGGGCCTCGTGGTCCCCCGGCTCGCCGTCGAGTGGGACGCGCGTATCGCCGACGTTCATGCCGCCGCGCACCCCGGAAAGGTGCTCGTAGAGGACGTGTACGCGGTGGAGTGGTCCACGATCCCAGGACCGTTCTACTATCTCCATGCGAGCCCCGTCTGCAAAGCCGTCTCGCTCGCGCGTCGGGGACGTGGCGAACGCGAGACCGACCGGTGCGGGGCGGAAGCCGTGATCGATGCGATCACCGAGTACGAGCCCGGCGTGGTGACCATCGAGAACGTCCCGCAGTACGTTGACACCTGGTCGTACCGACAAATCGTGGAGCGGCTGGACGTGCTGGGCTACCGCATGGACACGCGCATCTACGATGCCGCCGACTACGGTGTGCCGTCCCGGCGCCCCCGGATGCTGCTCCGAGCGGTACGGTACGGCTCCTTGCCGCCGCCCCCGACACCCCTGCCGCGGGTCGGGTGGTACGACGCCGTGGCCGACTTGATCGATGATCTGCCCGACGATGAGCTTCCGGCATGGGTCCGAGCTCGCCTGGAGTACCACGGGATCGACCCGTCGCAGATTGACCGACCCCTCTACGTCTCGGGCGGCTCGACAAACGCAAGGACGGTCCCGCACGCATGGGGGGAGACCCCCGCGCCCGTGATCAAGGCGACCCCAGCGGAGAAGGCAAGGATCTTGATCGAGGGCACCGTGGTGCTTCCCGATGGTCGAGTGAAGCGTCTGGTCGTCACGAAGGGGGTCTCGCCGCGTCGGGCGGACGGCGCCCACGTCCTGGCCCGCCTTGTCGGTCTGCCGGATAGCTACCCGCTCCCGGTCGATCCCGTGCTCGCCTCGACCATCATCGGAAACGGGGTGCCGCCCCCGCTGGCCCGAGCGGTGTTCGGCCCGCTCGTGCCGTCCGGTCTCGCCGACCCCGCGCTCGTACGGGCGGGGATCGACCCCGCATCGGTGACCGTGCGCGTCACCGAGACCGCGGCCCGCGCGCCGCGCGACTGCACGGGGAACGCTTGTACCCGGCAGTTCGCGTACACCCGCGACCTGGGCGATCAGCAGTACGAGCTCGGGGTGGCGCCGAAGCTGCTACGAGCGGAGCCCGAGCGCGCCGCCGGCATCATCGCCCACGAGGTAGGTCACCTCCTGCTCATGCGCGCCGGACGGGACGACCACACCGAGCGCGAGGCCGATCTCGCCGCCGAGGCCGCGCTCGACGTTGCGATCAGCTACGACCGAGAGGACGTGCAGACCCTTGCCGCGGGCACACGCCCGAGACCCGCCCATCTCGGCTGACCGGGCTCGGTCAACCGCTTGATCCGGGGGCCTTGCCCCATTACAGTCGCCCCTGCGACCTGTCTGCGTGCCGACCTCCCCATTCTCGGAGTTCGCGTGCGTTCCTTTGTGACTATCCAGCGTGAGATCGCCGAGGTCGAGCGCGAATACTCGATCAGTCTCTCCACACGTCGGCCGCGACCCGATCTCAAGATCCGGCTCGCCCGGCTGCAAGCCGAGCGGAAGCAGGCAGCGTTGCACGGGCGCGAGGAGATCGTCCTTCAGTCGCGCCTCGTGACGGACAAGTACCCGAGCACGTCGGGTCGGCGACCCGTCCCGATGCGGAGCGGCGACGTGGCGACCCGCAACACGGTGGTAGAAAGCTGGATCGGGGGCGCGAAGCGCACCGAGGTAAGCACTCGCCCTACGGTGGTCGAGCGCGCCGAGACCGTGCGCGGTCTCCACATCGGCCAGTCGTCCGCGATGCAGGTCAACGACCTGGAGGGCGAGCTCGCACGGCTCCGAAGCGCCTACCGCGCCCAGCTCGTGAAGCGGCAGTTTGCCCAGGCATCGATCACCCGCGCAAAAATCACCTCCCTGGAGCGCCGGCTGGAAGCAGCTCGCGCCTCGCGTGGAAGGGCGAACGCGCAGTACGCCGGTCGGCGCCCGCAGCCCAACCTGCGCCGCCAGCCGATTGTTCGCCCCGTGTCGCCGGAACCTCAGATCCCAAGGCAGTTCCACGCTCGCTGGCGCGTCGCGTACATCGACAAGCGCATCGAGGTCCGCAACGCGCAGCTCGCCTACTATCGCAAGGCCGCCATCATCGGTGGTCTGCTTACCCCTATCGGCGGGGTCGCCGCGGCTGCGTACAGCGCAGCCGAGATCATCAACATCGGCAAGGTGCAGAAGATCAAGCGTCAGCTCCTCTCGGCGCGCTCGCAAGCGGTCGGTGAGGCGCGCAACGAGGACACGCGGTACTTCGCGCCTCCTGTCCCTACGTCGCGCGAGGTTGAAGCCCTGCCGGCGTTTTTGGCCCCCGCTCCCGCGGACGCGAAGCAGCAGCTTGTGGCGTCCACCGTTCCCGCTGGTTCGGTTGCCAGCGAGTTCGTGAAGGGCAAGGAAGCCGGTTCCACCGTCGCCAGCTCGGCCAGCGAGACCGAGGACAAGGCTGCGCCCGCGGCCACCACGGGCGAGACCAGCTCGATCCCCTGGCTGTGGATCGGGCTTGCCGCGGCCGTGGGCGTCGTCGTGGTCCTGCGCCGGAAGAAGAAGCCTGCCGGGGGGGCGGCGTAATGGAGACCCGAGGCTGGCTCGCGCCGCGCGTGCTTCCTGGTCGTTACTCGCCCATCGGGGCGGGCCGAAAGCTCGTGCGCCTTGCGAACGGTGGACGGTACGAGGCGGGACCGTGGGCGTTCGGCGGGGTCATGCCGCACTACTGGATGCCCTACCGAGAGAAAAACTTTGGTGCAGACGATGAGGCAGCGGTAACCGAGGGCATCGTCGCGGCGTTCGGGCGCTCGCGGCGGGATGGTCTCGCGCAGGCGGCATTTAACGGGCAGACCTTTCTACGCGCCGCCCAGCGGTACATCGGGTACCGCGCCTACACGGAGCCCGAGCTCACCGAGACCATCGACCGTGCGCGAGCTCGTGGCGCGAACATCCTCGCCGACCTGCTCACGGCACGTCGCAAGGTGGTGCGGCAAGCGTTGAAGGACCAGCGCACCCCCGAGCTCGCGGTCGGAGACCTGTTCGACTACTCCCACCACGGGGTTCCCCGCTGGATCTCGACGTACGGGTTCGGCATCACCATCGCCGGGATCGTGCTGGGTGTCGTGGCCGCTCGCGCTCGGCGAGCCTGACCAATGGCAAAGGCTCAGAAGCAGCGCAAGACCCGTGCGATGAAGATCGCGCCCGCTACGTTGTGGGCCACGCCGAACGAAAAGCGACACAAGGATCTCGTCGGCACCGCGGGAGCTGTCCTCACCGGAAGCCCTGCGGTCGCGTACGTCGCCATCGCACGGGGGAACCGGGCGGGCGGGCCGATGCTCGCTCTGGAGCAGCGTGCGACGATCCGTGCGGGCATCGCCGCGCTACGACAGGCCGGGAGAGGCTACGCCGACACCGACCCGGCGAAGTTGCGTAGCGGTCTCGTGCAAAGCGAGAAAGCGGACGCGGCGCTCGTCAAGGCCGCCGGCACGGGCACCGATCTCGCGTCTGCCTCCGCTGGGATGCGCCGCAAGGTCGTCAAGGCGGGCAACGGCATCTCCACGGCAGCGTGGGGGCTCCGCGGTCTCTACGTCCTCGCCAGCTACGCCGGGTTCGCCACCGCGCAAGCAGCGGCAGCTATCGGGGTCAACTTCATCCCGGTCGCTGGACAAATCGCGTCTGCCGTGATCGGCGCGAAGGCGGGCATCGAAGGCGCGGTGATGGCGAAAGCCAACAAAGACTTCCAGGGGATGATCAAAGACGGTCTCGCACGCGCGGGCACCCCGAAGCCGAAAGCCGACAGAGCGATCAACACCGCTCTGGCGGCGTCGCTCACCGAGGGCGGCGAGGCCGCGCCCGCGGACGTGGATCGCGCAAAATCCGGCCCGTCTATCCCCCTCATCGTCGGTGGCATAGTAGCCGCTGGCATCGTCCTCCTCCTCGTCAATCGTCAAAGGTGACCATGCGCTCCTCGTTCCATTCCTCTTTCGGCGCGGCTCGCCGGGTCGTCCCGTTCGCGGCGATTGACCCCTCGATCATCAGCTCGGCGATTTCCGCGGGCTCGGCTATCGCCACGACGGCGATCTCCGCGGCTTCAAGTGCGAAAGCAGCGAAGAAGCCGAAGAAGAAGCGCGCGTCCTCCAATGAAGCCGCGCCCGAAACCTCCGCTGCGACGCAGCCGGCGAGCGGCTTTCCGTCCTGGGCGATGTACGCGGGTATCGGTGTTGTCGTGCTCGTCGGCGGCTTTTTGCTCCTCCGCAAGAGCAACGCAAAGACGGCACGATGATCGGGGTCAACGGGTACGCATCGGTAATGCGTCGTCGCGGCGCGTTCGACGTGCCCCCTGCGCGTGTCGGGCTCGTCATGCTCGGGCACGGGTCTCGCCCTCCTCTCGGCTACGCGGGATGCGGGTGTCGCGGGTACGGGTCGGCGAGCTGCGGCTGCGGGCGCGGGCTCGGTGCCGCGGAGCTCGCTCCAACTACGCCGGTCGCTCCCTCGTCAAGCTCGGCCGACACCACGCTCTACGCGACGGCAGCAGGCGCGGCTCTGAAGCAACTGACCGAGGGCAGCGCCGACGAAAGCGTCGAAGTGTTGCAAGCGAAGATCAAAAACCAGAAGCGCATGATGCGCTCGCTCCCCGAACCGTTCAAGACCCTGTACGGCAACAACGTCGCCAAGCTGGAGGCGAAACTCCGAGCGGCGAAGCGTGAGAAGGTCGAAGAAAAAGCTACCACGCAGTCGAAACGTGAGTTCGTCCAGCTCGGGCAGGCGGGGGTCGTCGCGGGCCTCCTCGTTGGCGGCGCGTTGATCCTGTTCCTTGTCTCTCGGAGTGCTCGATGATCCTACGTCTATTGCTCGGTGCCGGTATCGGTGGCGGCGTGTCCTGGTACCTGGGCAAGCGTGACCAGCAAAGCCTCATGCGGAGCGCGGGCATCGGCGCGGGCGCGATGTTGCTGTCTCCGCTGCTTGGGGGCAACGCGGGAAACCTCGCTGGCGACAAGGGTGCATGGTACGACCTGCCAGCAAGCTGGACTGACCCCGCGCCCGCGAAGGCAAAGGTTGCCCCTGGCCCGCCGGGTGGAGGTGGCGCAGAGGGCACGGGTTTTTACCAGGATGAGGGCGGGTACGCTTGGTACTACGACTACAACGCGAAGCTCCTCTCGATGCTGGCGAGCCCGAAAGGCGGGGCGCGTGTGGTCTATAAGAAGGCCGAAAAGCCCGACGCCTACCAGAAGGTGTGGAGCGCGGTGGTCAAAGGAAAGTCTGCCGTAGGGGGCGCGGACCCGAAGGGCACCGTCCTCGCTTACGCCGCGGCTCGTGGCGGCAAGCCTACGGGCCAGGCTGGATCCGCGACCGCGCCCTCGTCCGGTGGCGGCCGAACGTCCGCACCGACGACCGACGTAGCCGCCCCTCCCGCGGTCGAGGGCGACGTGATCGACAGGGCCGCCGCAATGATCGGCGCCACGCGCCAGCAGCTCTACATCGGAGCGGGCGCGCTCGTGCTCGGTATCGGGGCCGCCATCTACCTCAGCTCGCGTGGAAGCGGGTCCAGCCGCCCGGCGCGGGCCGCTCTCGCATGAGCTCCCATACGGACGTACTGCTCGCCGACGCTCGGCGCATGGTCGCCGATGCCGGGAAGCCGATGCCGGCGACCGCGGTCCACCGGAACAGCTTGTGGGTCTCGCCCATCAGCGAGCCGGACGCATGGCTTTGGGCGGCGTACTGGACCGCGGTGACCGCCCGCAACGCCAGCTCCCCCGAGCTCGCGCGTATTGCTCGCAGCCACCTTGCGACGGGCGAAAGCAAGACGGGCGTGTTGGCACGCTTCACCCGCGACGACAGCGACGGGAACATCAAGCGCATCCTCCGGCAGACCTGGGGACAGGTCTCCAGCATCGCCACGCCGACCCGCGGGATCGCGAAGGTGTGGTCGCTCGCCGAGGAGGGCGTGGAGCGGACCAAAAGCATCGAGCGGGATCTACGCCCCATCGGGACCAAGCTCGACGCCGTGGCGCAAAGGCCGGGCCAGACGATCCGCGAAGGCGCGGACACGACACTCGACACCGTGAAAAAGCTCAACGTCGGGCTACTCGTCGGCGTCGGCGTTAGCCTGCTGGGAGCGTGGCTTCTGTACCGGGTTGCGTTCCCCCCTCCCCTAAGAGTGAACCGTGGCCGCTCGCGTACGCGCTGATGATCCCCGTGTCGCCCCGCTGGTGGAGGCGTACACCGACTTCCATTGGGGCTATGACCCCGAGGAGCTGATCGACGTGGACGACCCGATCCTGCCCGACGTGGCGGGCATCGGTCGTCTGATCGCGCTTCACGTCGGCGAGAACGGCGAGGCCGAGCTGATGTTTCCGCAAGGCGCGACCAAGGCCACGAGGAGCTACATCGCGTACGACCCGGCGCACCCGTGCGACCGCATCCACCTGGTCGTGCCCAAGGCGGAACGTCGGAAGGCAGCGGGCCTCTACCGTCGCGCGCGGCGCAGCCTCCAGCGTCCGCTGGCGGACATCGCCGAGGACGTGGGCGGGAGACAGGCTCGCCAGCCGTACCCCGCGTTGATGGGTGTCGATCTCGGCGTCGTGAAGGAGGTCATCTACCTCACGTCGAAGAAAGGCGACGGGCTCTCCTACTACATCCACGAGTTCGGCGAGGAGAGCGGCCTGCGTCCGCACCTGTGCGTCGACCAGGACGGGCGCTTCTGGTTGCTCGGGGGAAACTACACTTGTCCGAGACCGGGCATCACGGATTAGAGGCACCACATGAAAGCTCACATCGACTACCCCTCCGAAGTTGACGCGCCTCGCGGCTACGTTTGGGGGGCTCACGTCAGCGGTCCCGGTTTCTCGGGCTACTACTTGATCCGAAAGCGGGACGGGGCGCACCTTGTCGCTCGTATGCGCCCCGACCTGTCCGTGGTCACGCGCCACCGTCGCCCAGCTCGTCCCGACGAGTTCACGCGGGGCGAGTTGAAGCTGCTCGTTGATGATGCCTTTGCAAAAACGGCCAGCAGACACAATCCGACCAAACAAACCGTCATGGGTCGGCAAACGCAAAGCGTAGCAACGGGGTCTGCTGCTTCGGGTACGCAAAAAATCGACAAAACCAAACTCGCGGTAAGCGATTGGGTAAGGTCTGACGTTGGTATGGCAGTACGGCTACCTCCCACCGTAGGGGAAGTGCTGCACGTTACGCGTCCTTCGGGGTCGGTCGATATCGTCCAGCTCGTTAGTCCTATCGGACATACCGGTGCTGATACCATCTGGAGCGTAAAACCGGCATGAAGTTTCAATTCCCGGTCGTCCCCGTGTTGATCCGCATCGCCGTCGCCCCGCACGCACGACGCGGGCAGAACGTGCTCGGCGACTTTGACGCGGTTGCAGGCATCCGTGAAGCGGCGGCGCAGTTGAAGAAAGCCGTAGTCGTCTACGAAGCCTCAATCCCGTGAGCCGGACGCTCGTCGCTGTTGAGGTCAAGCACTTTTGTCCGAGACCGGGCATTACCGATTAGAGGGGACACCATGCGCCAGTACGATGTTTCGATCTTGTCCGTGCGCGGACAAAAGCTCACCCGCACCCCCCACTCCTTCCGGGTTCGGCCCGACCGTCAAGCCGGGCAGGAACCCATCGGCATGGCGCTCGCGCGGATCAGTCGTGACAGCGGTATGCAGGTGCTTGCCGTCCAAGACGCGGGGTATGACAAGCACGGGCGGTTTTACCAGGCGACTTTCGGGCGTCCGGTCAAGGGCACGAACGGATCAGTCCCGATGTCTGAAGTGCATCTGAAGATCGACGCATGATCCTTTGGCCGCTCCACGCGCCAGCTCCCCGCGGCTACACGCGGGGCCCGCGGCTGCGTGGCACGTCCTACGGACCCTCGTTCAGCCTGACGCGGAACCGCGACGGGCGCGCGCTCGTCGCCGTGGAGGTAGCTCACCTCCTCCTCGTGCCGCGGCATCGCGCAGCGGTGGGCACGGAGGAACGCAACAGGGAATACACGCCCGGCGAGCTAAAGCGGGCGGTTGATGAAGCCTTCGACGCACTTGAGGAATAGATCATGCAGCTCGTGTTCCCGCTTATCCCCGTTCTGATCCGCATCGCAGCCGTGCTCCCCCGGATCGTCGCCGACGTGTCCGCCGAAGTGAAGGCAGACAAGGCCGCGACCAGCGACGGCGGCGAGAAGCTGACCGGGGCCGAGCTCGGGGTGATCATCGGGCACGTCGCCGCCCGCCTGGCCGAAGCGATCCTGCCCACCGTCGCCAAGGCTAACGGGATCACGCTTTAGCCCTGGCTCTCTCGATGCCGCCGAACGGCGTCGATGATGAGCCGTCGCACCACGAAGCTCACGCTGCGCTTCTGGTCGCGTGCGAGCCGCACGAGCTGGGCGTGGATGTAGCCCTCCAGTCGCACGGTCACGCGCACGAGCTCCAGGTCAGGAGCTTTCGGTAAGCGCGGAGCAGTAGCGGGCGGTTTCGCTGGAGGCATGGCTCGGGCTTATCCGCGCGTGGCCGGAAACGCAGCCGGCACGCGCATCAACCGGGTCTACGACGCTCGGCTCGTGGCGTCGTCGTACGTCGGTAGACCCCTGCCACACAAGGGCAGCGCGCGTTCTACTGCCGGGGACGGTCAGGCACGCAGGCGGGTCGCACCCCTAACTTTCTGGACCGTCACCCCCTACGTTTCTCCCCTTAACGCCGAGACTACCGTGGCCATTCTGGTAAATCCCAAGCCGAAGAAGCCCAAGCGCACGGTTCAGCTCGCCCATCTTTTCGCGAAGGTTGGTGCCATGAAGAAGAACCGCAAGCGTAACCCTCTCCTCGTGCAGAACGGGAAGCGCAACGGCATGAAGAAGAACCGGAAGCGCCGCGGCGCGCGCAAGAACCCGCTTCTCGTGCAGAACCCCCTCCTCGTGCAGAACCCGCTGCTGATCGCCAACGGTCGCCGCCGGAAGAACCCGCTGCTCGTGCAGAACCGCAAGCGTCGCAAGACCCGCAAGAACCCCCTCGCGCTCGGCTCGTTGGCCGGCACCGCGATGAGCGTCGGCACCAACGTGATCGCAGGCGCGGTCGTAGGCAGCGTGCCGCACTACTACATCGTCAAGGCGATCTACGGGAAGCTCCCGGCGATCCTCCGTCCGGTGGCGTTCAGCCTCGTGGGCGGCGCGGCTTCTGCTCTCGTTGCGGCCTTCGCGCCGAAGTTCAAGTATCGCGAGGAGATCGTCACCGCGCTCGCGGTCGGTGGCGGCGCCATTGACGGCTACCGGATGCTCACCTCAAAGATGGGCGCCCTCGCGGGCGACTACGACTACGCGGGTGAGACCGACTTCTCCGCGGACGAGTACGGCGCCGACGAGTACGGCGACGGCGGCGAGTACGGCGAGGACATGGGCGAGGACATGGGCTACCCCGGTGACCCCCCGTACGCCCCGCTCGGCCGGATGCACGAGTACGCCGCGGCGGACCTCACGGACGCCGAGTATTCGGGCGACGACCTCTCCGGTGAGGAGCGCGAGGTCGCGAGCTACGGTCGCGGCGCGTACAAGAAGAAATACAAGCCCCACACCAAGCAGGGCAAAATGGCAGGTCAACCCGGCGTAAGGTGGGGATGGCTCATCTACTGGCTCGGGTTTGACAACTTCTCGAAAATTGCCAAGGCGAACGATTCGGTGCGCCGTGACGCGATCCATCGCGCTCGCCACGCCGCGCTCCAGGCTGCGCGCCAGGCGTTGACGGTCGGATCCGCGACTACCGTGGTGGCCGCCGACAAGGCTGGTCTCATGGAAATCGCCGCGTAGGCAGTTCCCCCGCTTCTCCCCGTTTCACCCACTTCTCCAGAGAGAGAGACCATCATGGCATTCGGTATCCCCAGCACGGGCGGCGGCAAGCCGCTCACTCACCTCCCCGGTCAGGGCGCTTTTGCGATCCCGACCAACGTGCAGCGCATCGCCGAACAGGGCCTCTGGTCCGCGTTCCGGTTCACCGCGGGTACGTCGATCAGCGGCACCAACCCCCGCTTTTTTTCCGTCCAGCTCGGGGCTCAGGGTCAGGGTTTTGCAGCTCCCATGAGTTTTTCCGAAACAAATCAGCAGGTTGCGAACCAATGCCCTGGTGATGAAACGTATGAAATTTCGGCGATTGCGGCCGAGATTTTGGGTGCGCCCGGTGTCGAGGCTTCCGTCGGCGACATCCGGCTGTTCCAGCGTCTCGGCTGTCTCCGCTGGGAGTTCGGGTCCGTCCTCATTGACGTGAGCCCCCTCTCCATGATCGGCGCGGGCGGCGGCGTGTACGGCGCGACCGCGAACACCGCTCTCGGGACCACTTTCGCCAACTCGGGCAACGGTGGCCTCTGGTTGTATACTGGGGTTGTAATTTCGGTGCCTTCGACGCAGCGTTTTGCCCAGATCCTTGCGATGGGCACGGGCGGCCAAAGCGCCAGCCTCGCCCCCGTCAGCGAGACCCAGGTCCGCGTCACCCTGTTCAACATGAGCCGCGTGGCTGTCCCCATCGCCTAACGGCGAGGGTTCAGCTCCCAACGTGGAGCATGATCGGCCCGCTGGCTCGCGGCGCGAGTTTCGCGCCGCGGCCAACGGGCCGATCTCTTTTTTCCTACACCTTCCCTCCTTTGGTGCG
>Ga0181349_1000224_pt1 | contig 23812 bp, 23 predicted proteins | sample Su13VDMM110SD_FD_130106 | JGI IMG/M metagenome (GOLD analysis project Ga0181349, IMG submission 130106) | Freshwater viral communities from Lake Michigan, USA - Su13.VD.MM110.S.D | ecosystem: Environmental > Aquatic > Freshwater > Lake | place: USA: Michigan | collected 2013-07-16 | reverse complement strand
ATTTTTATTTTTCATTTTTATGTTTCAATATGAGTCGTAACCACCGTCGTAGTTGCTGCCGTAGTAACCCCCGCGGTCAATTGTGTAACTGACTTCTTCGTAAGGTTCATCTGCCGCAATGCTGTCAGCATACGCATTGACTTCGTCCCAGTTAATTTCTGGGTATAAATCGGGCTCATCCGATGTAGGAACCAATAAATTCTCAATGGGATTTCCTGATGAATCAACGACATTGCCAGATTCGTCAATTTCAAACGCATAATTCACAATTTCGGCAGAGTCCATGAAATCGGTGTCACCCACATCGCATGGATCTACCCCCTTTAGATAGGTTGTATAGATGCTTGGAAAATCCAATACACTTGGGTGATCATTTTCTTTTCCAAGCCCCATGAGTCCGCGCCCCCTTGTTCCGTTATATACATATGCACAATTTGCGCAGTATCCAATAAACACGCCATTCCACGAACCATGGTCGTTGCAATTTTTGCATTCCTTGGGGCCGGTTCCCTCTGCGTGATTTTCGGCCCACTCTTCAGGAAATGTCCCGCCATACAATTCCTCGTTGTGAGAATAATATGCACGCGTTCCATTGCGGCGGTGATACACAAATTCCATTGGATTAAATTGAGCCATTCTGATTTTAAGTTAAGATGAGCTAACAGCATTTCAAGAAAAAACAATCAATTTTTTTTGAAACACTATAAACATATATTTTACATTAAATTTAATTTAATTTAAATACTAAACAAGAGTGTCAATCAGCGATCGCATCACAATATTTTCCTTGCATATATCAATATTAAATCGCATTTCATAAAAGCATTGAAAACAAACAAGAGCATCATTTAAAGAGTTGTGTAAATTTTTTGGTTCATATTGAAATAAATGTTTGCAAAGCTCCAATAAAGTTGGAAATTTTATATATTCTTTTTTATCCGTTTTTGTAAATGCTTTTATATTGCACATATTAATACCTTGTTGCATTGTGCAATAATATTTTTGTGTATGAGCAACTTCGTTTAATGATGAAATCCAATAATCTTTGAATGAAGTTGTTTGCATTATTTTAAACATTTCTGCAACTATTATTTTTTGATCAAATTCAACATTGTGTGCAACAACCAAGTCTGCCAATCTAAAAATTTCCATAAATGTATTAACCACCAGTTCAAATGGTGTTCCATTCTTTTGCGAAATTTCATTTGTAATACCGTGAAATTTTATTGACTCTTCTGTAATATTAACGCCGACTGGAACGCGTATAATATGGTCGTGTATTGCAATTACTCTTTTCGCGTCAGTATCGTATAATATATAACTTAATTGAACAATATTTGGCCAGTCATTAAAATTGTCACCATTTGGGATAGACTTCATATTCTTTGGTAACCCATTTGTTTCCGTATCAAAAACTAAAATTAACATTGTTGCGCGTGTATATAAATTTGTTTGATGAAGTATAATGTTTATCAAGGTTTCAATTTTTTTATATAACTTATATAAAAAAATATATATTTTATAAATTAAAATGGCGATGCATATCCAATAACAGAACATGCAATTCTTTTACCCGCGTGTCCGGTTGTCAAGCTATCTGGTTGCCCTCCTTGACCACAATCATCTTCGTCTGCGTGAATAATTAAGCCCCGCCCAATAATATTGCATTTTGTTCCGTGTAATTTAATCACATCGTCATAAAAAGTATAGTTGGCACAGCCTTTATTATCAGTTTGCAAATTACCCAAGTCCCCAACGTGTCTCTCTTTCATACCAGGACAACCATGGGTTTTATCGTATGGGTTAAAATGCGCGCACATACTATCACATTGATGGCTCATATCTCCATATTCATGAACATGAAACCCGTGCAATCCATTTCGTTTGAGTCCTGACAATGAAATATCAATTTTGACTCTGTGTTTATTAAGCTCTTCTGTAAATTTGACAGTTCCCTTAATTTTTTTATCTAAAAAAACGGCTATTGCTTGCAAAGTCATCGTATATTATAGTATATTATAGTATTTATTATATTTTACATTAAATATCCGCACTATATTTTTTACAAATTCCAAATGTTTTCCTATGCCATTGCGTAATACCGTGTTCTTTTATGCCATCCAAATGTTTTTTTGCACCATAACCTTTATTATTATTAATGTTATAGTGTTCAGCAAGTTCTGGATGTTCTGCACACAACTCTTCAATATATGCATCTCTGGCTACCTTTGCTAAAATAGAAGCCGCTGCGATACACGAGTATTTATTATCACCACCTTCAATGCAAACGTGATTTATTTGTTCAAACTTTTTTTTAGAATTGTTATAGGGCATATATGCATTAAAATAATTCCCATCAATCAGTAGTTGAATTAGATCTGGTTGTCGCGAGGTATGCTTTATAACTTGAGTAATGCAAGTATGCATAGACTTTTGTGTGGCTTGTAGTATATTAATTTCATCAACAGTTTTCTCGTCTTCATAAGATACAGCCCATGCAATGGCGTGTTCTTTAATATATTCTGCAACTTCTTGAATTTTTTGTTTAGAATGGAATTTTTTACTGTCTTTCATCATTGAATGATCAAAACTATCATCTTTAGGTAAAATAACAGCAGCTGTATAAACTCTCCCGAAAAGAGGACCACGCCCGACTTCATCTACACCAATTTCGCTAATATATGGATTTTCTAAATAATATTTCAATAATGGCTCTTGTTTAATACGGGTTTTTTTAATGGGTGCTTCTTCAGTCTCCGTCATCGCTAATATATTTAAAGTAAATATAATTAAGATATAAACAAATCAATTATATTTTAAATTTTTTCACTATATAAATTATACAATGAACATAATGAAAAACGGTGCATTATTGCTTTTTATTATTTTAATATTAGGTCTAATGTTATGTTCCTTTTTAGGAGGAAACTGTAGTAGAGAAGGTTATGCAAATAGTGACGTGGTAAAATTACAATCAGGGGTTACCAAGGATTCTAGCACATCGGGTGGTAAAAGTGGTAATAGTAGCGGTTATGACAATTATGATCATTACAGCGGAACATCTGCACCAACAAAATATTACGGACCTAATGGTAGCACTGCCATGGTAACACCAAGCGGCGATGGATCAACACACTCTATTACCGTAACAAACAGCAATGGGCAAACGACTCAATATACATTATCTGATGCGGACGCAACGAGCGGATCAAGTTCTCCAAGTTCATCAAGTTCATCAAGTTCATCAAGTTCAACTACAAGCCCGTTTGCAAATAGCATAAGCAGTATGATGACGCAATTTGCAAATAAAACATTTAATGGACCAAATGGTGGTTCTGCTAGACTTTTCACTGGGAAAGATGGGCAATATGCAATTGAAGAAACACAATCAAATGGAAATACTACAATATATACAGCGTCAAATACATATACATATACATATAATCAGCCAACCAGTTCTAGTTCTGCAGCAAGCCCTAGTTCTTCCAATACAAGTTCTGACTCTTCCTCTTCTTCAAGCGCATCTCCATTCAGTGATTATTTTTCAAATACTTCAGGCGCAAACACTTCAAGCGCAAATAATAGCAATAGTCAATATAACAGCTCGTTGCCGCAAGGAATTCCTGGACGCATGATTCCTCCAGGCCAAGAAGATTTATATATTTTAAAGTCAGAAGTGGTGCCCCCAGTATGCCCAGCGTGCCCTACATCGTCTGCATGCCCTCGCACAGAAAAACCGCCTCCATGCCCGGCGTGTGCTAGATGCCCCGAACCAAGTTTTGAGTGCAAAAAAGTGCCAAATTATAACGCGGCAAATAGCAGTAGTTATTTACCCATCCCTGTTTTGTCTAATTTTTCATCATTTGGCATGTAAAAGACAACGAATCCTTCACTAACGTTACGGATTCCAGTCGTTCACCTTCGCTATCGCTCCGGATCGCTTCAAACAAATAATTATTTCAATTTATGATAATAATTATTTAGACAATTAAATGCCGATTTTTATAAAATATATAGCATATATATAAATGGAAAGCGGACGAATGATGGTGTTGCATTCTCTAATAATCGGTGTGTTGTTATATCTCTTTATGATTTTTATACTTGGTCAAAATAAAATGGTTGCTGAAAACCGAAGCATTTTATTGGCTGCAATGATATTGATATATATGATTTTATTTGGTCACGGCTTACCAACTTCAATAAATAAACAGTTATTTTAAGTATATTATTACATTTATTATAATAATATATGCTCTCCAAATGTCAAATGGTATAAGATAGATATATTTATTCTATTGTTTTCTTGTTTTGTTATTTTTTCTAGTGTATTTTGCTTTTTTTATTTTATTTTTATCCATTTTTATGGTTTTTCTTTTTGATGTTCTATGTTTCTTAGTTTTCATACCACCCTCATATTCTTTTTTCTTATAAAAAGAGGCTAGAAGACCACCACTTGCACCTACAACTGACCCAACTAAAGCACCTATTTGCATATTATAACCCGTATCAAAGCCATAAGTTTGAGCGGCATATCCAAGACCGGTTCCAACAGCAGCACCCGTTGAAGCATTTATTGTGGCCGCACCCATGGTTCCAGTTCTTCCTTTAACTGTTCCAATCGGTTCCAATGGTAATTTTAATGAAGCCCCGCTTATTGTTGCACCGGGTTGAATTGGTAATGGGGTTTGATTGAATATATTAATAAAATCCGGCAAAAACTCGTTAGATTTAAAATATTCATTAACACATACTGATAATTCATATAATATTGTAATATCCCCATCATCGTTATTATTTGCAGTTCTTACATAATTTGTAAATAAATTTTCTTTTTGCTCTTGCGTCATGATTAAATAGTGCAACGACCTATCATATATATAATATAATAACTGTCTCAAAAGAATTTTTTCGTATGTAATGTCATAACTGTTTGTTGAAGAGTTATAGACAAAATTCATTCTTGATTTTCCGGCAGTAGTTGTAACTGCTATAGAAAAATTATTAGGATTTGCTCTATCCGTAGTTGCAACATAACCACCCGTGGTATAAACTATTGTGCTAGCACTATAATTTGCTGGGCTGTAACCAGTCGTAACGTTTATAAAAAAATGTTCAATAAAAAATTCTATATATTTTTCAGATTCTAAAAAAAACGACATAACGCTTGTCATACTTTCCATGTAAAACTTGGTTCTTCTTGAAATAAGAGACGGGGTTCCATCAGCAGGTGTTACGTTTTCAGCTGGTGATTTTTTTGTCAATAATTTTAGAGAACTGTCAGGTTTTATAATTAAACTGTCTTTTGCACTATTTAATTTATTAGTAATTGTTTCTACGTCAAAAAATGGATATTCTTGCGTCGGTAATACTACATCTATTTTTTTAGTTGTCATTGGTATTTTTCTTGTTGTATGATAATCTCCCGGCGAAAAATCATTAATTTCATTAAATATGTTTTCTACATATACAAGATTATCTTGGGATAATGTTTCACTAATTGTTATAGGGGCAGTATTGACTGCATTATGGCTTACTATTTCATCTGAGGCATTAATAGAATCTATATAATATCTAGATTCAAATAAATTTATATAATCCAATTTGTCAGAGGCGTCTATTAAAGATATTTCTGCACTAGGCGCGGTTGGGTCCTCAACTGATGCACCACCACCACCAGCGTAGTTTAATCTTCTGAAAAAATATGAATATGTAAGTTTTAAGTAATGTCTAAAATCTGTGCATAATTTAATTAAAAAAAACGCAAGTGAAATATAGCTAGATATTGCATCGGGAAAATTTTCAAAATTTCTACCTAATAATTCATTATAATTAACAGAATTTAAAAAGGTTACCATTTTCTCAATAACGTTAAATATTTCTGTATTATTCTCCACAAATACACTCATACTTGCAATAACAACTGTTTGAGCGGCATTATACGACGAATTATTGATTAGTGAGTTATACCATTTATTAAAAATTTCTAGTCTTTTTGAAATATCATTATAATTATTTGTATAATAATTGTAGATGATTTTAAGATTAATTGCATTTGCTGCACCACCATGCTGCACGGGGCCTGCCCCTAATTGCGTAGTAATTTTCATTGGGGGTGGCATTTCAAATCCAATACCTTTTCCTTTACTTTCATAAAATGGAGATTGTTCTCCAATTTTACTGGAAATCGGTTCCTCGCCAACTTTTTCGGGTTCAACCGGAGCTTCTACGGCTTCGTCATCAAATATTGTCTCAGAATAACAATAAGATATACCATAAATATCCATCATGTATGTTTCATCAATAATATCCAATACGGTTTTGAATGAAGTATTAATATATGTGGCGTATTGATTGGTTTTTATTTCTTCACCCAAGTATGTTTGCATTTTTTCAATAAGTGAATCAATTGTAAGCGGAACATTTGAAGTATTTCCCAATAAATATTCCGCTGTGTCTAGTAACATATTTATTAATACAGCAGTATCAGTCAGTTCTAAATTCGCGTCTTTTCTGTATTTATCGTTTATAAGAATTAATGAATTTAGTTTATTATGCAGCGCCATAATTGCATTATCGCTTGCAAGTTCTTCACCAGAATCGTCTTCACCAGATACTTTTTCACCAGATACTTCTTCCCTAGATACTTCTTCATCTTCTCGTTTAGGTTTATCTTTTAATCCATATCCAACATTAATATCAGCATCTTGGGAGCTTTCTTGATCACTTCCAGGATATTGAACATATTGCTGATCTTGTGCGGGGGCTCTTCCTCCCGCAAACCCCATTCTTGCAAGTAATCTTGATGATCTTGATGTATTTGTAGTAATACCATAATCTATTTGAGCATTATAGTCATCTTTACTAATTTTTTTAGTTGTGCTTTTGGGTGCTTTTGTATTATTTAAATTTACAGATGATGTCACTGTTGCATTTAATGTGGTAAATGGATTACCAGCGCCAGCACCAGCACCAGGCAAATTTGTCATACCTGGATATGCAAATTGTAATGGTTTATTTTTATTGCTAACATATGGCGAAAAATAAAAACTTTTATTTGTAGAACCTGCCGCTAATAACTGGGACGATAAATTAAACATACAAGCAGTAGCTAGTGTATTATCATCATTTGAAGATTGAACGCAATCATAAATCCGATTTTTATTCATAAATATTGCATCTGTCGCTCTTGACTTATCTCCAATAAATTTATTTCTGAGCAAAAATATCTTGCAAAAATTTTCACCGTCATCGCCAAAAATAGTTGCAAAAACAGCCCGATTTTCTTCAAACAATATAATCGCAGCAGCCATAAATTTTTCAATAACATCAACTGTTTGAGAACATATGCATGAAAATAATGAAGTGTAAATATTATTTGCAGCGCCACTAAAGGTTTGTGGTGTGTTTGTGGTAGTATAACCCATATTTCTTTTAATTTTGTTTAATTTATTTGTAAAGGTTGCATCAACTGTAGCTTTATTAGCAAGTTCAACTGACGGGGCATTATCAATTTTATTAAAAACCCACACTTTTTGACCTGTAGTAGTAGCTGTGGTTAATTTTAATATATCGCCATTTCTTTCTACTTTTGTATTGCAAAGAATGTTTTTTATTAGTGTATCAACGGCGAGTGTAACCGCTGAAATATTAGACCCAATAATACCAGGTGATTGTGTAAAATCATTCAATGCAATATAACAATAATGCAATTCAACAAATACATTACTTTTTGAATTTAATGAATTACTTGTAATATTGGATAAAAATGTAAATCTAAAAACAGCTCCCAAGTATTCATTGGCATTATTGAAAATGTGCATATAAACATCCAAGTCTGGTGGATGATAATTAGGATAAATTTGCCCGCCTTGACCAGAGCCGTCTATTGCATTTGACACGATTGTAAATCTATAATGTGAATCTACCGCATCAATCCCACGATAATATTTAACTATACTGCTTTCTTGAGGTCCTATATTTGTATCCGTTGTAAAGGCAGTTAATTTATCCAACGAAGAATCCAGTGGAATTGCTGGTTGAATTTCAGCTTCTCCGTTAGGAAGGGGGTCTTTCAATCTTAATTGATTTATTAATCTATTTTTTTCATCAAGCAATGAAACAAACCGTGTATCAACTAAATGGGATAAGTTTCTGTAAATCTTTTTCATTATAATCATTAAACAAAAGGTAATATTGTCGTCTGTTGTTTTGCAATTATTAAAATAAAATTTTATTCCTCGTTTGTTATTTTCAACAAACCCTGGTGCTAAGGCTAAAAAACGGTTATATAATGCCGTATCAATTATTGTCATATTTGCTCCAGTAAGATTTCCATCTGTGTACATTTTTCTCAATTTTCCCAAATTAGTAACTGTTGTAAGACTTGTGACGGTCTTCAATATAGTAGTTATATCGCGATCGCTGTCAATAAGTTTTTTAAATTCTTTATATACATTTTCAATATCACAATGCAATTCAGGAATATGTAATTTGCATTCGTATAATTTGTATCCAGTAAATGCGGGTGCAGTATTGGCGGCTGGCGTTCTATCTAATGTTACGGCATACAATGTATATGGGCGTGTAAAATCTGTTAATTTGTGCATACCAGTATCATAACCTTTTATCGTTAAAGGTAATAAATGGTATGTATGCCCATTTCCAACATCATATTCCATTCCATCGGTGGTGCTTTTAAAAAACACATATGCGCCTTGAGGCCATGTTAGTAAATTAGCGGGCGTTCTTTTATTTATTAGCGTATTTATTTGTGCCGAGGTTAAATCGGGTCCAGCTGCAATCGCTTCATAATTTGTTCCATTATTTTGGCGCGCCTGGGTCATATAGGCACGCGTATCATTATACATTACAAATAATGCACAAATTTTGGAACCGCCACCAAATGTTGTATTTGCTGTGAATTTATTATAGTCTGATAGAGTTACACAATTCGCTCTCGTAGGATATGCAAAACTACCTCGGACATTTCTACCATCTGTATAAAAATCGTGACCTTGATCTGAATTTCTAAAAACATCTGTGTATGGTAATAAACTGACATTTTCCGTAAATATTTGAGTAAGACCAATTAATCGTTTATCTAAAGTTACATTGTTATTTGAGAATGGCAAAACGGTTATTGTATTGTATTTATTAGTAATTGTCGCGGCAGGTTCGTTTAGATGATTAAAATAATTGTAATATTGTTGAAGTTGATTACCGTTCGTTTCTTCGTCTTGGTTTGCTTCAGGAGTTTTCTCAACAGGTCCAGATATTGGAGCTAATATACCTTGCTGCCATATTTGTTTGAATGGGTTTGTATTTGACATTATATTAATTATATATTATACATATAAATAATTAATAATTTCCACGATTATCTCTTTGTTTTAATGCACTTTTTATCCATTTGAAATGTTGCTCCTTTTTCATCTTGCGGAACAATTTTTATAATGCATTTGGATTTTTTTCCATAAAGCGGTTCTGTGCATCCCTTTTCTTTTTCTTTTGTGTTCTTCATTGTCGTATTTAGTTTTGTGAATTTAAATATTTCGGGTTTTTCATCTGTGCATCTCGCTCTAAAGTGTTCATATCTTTCTCTGACGTCACAAAATGACAAGTTGGATTTCTTGTGGAGCATTTTATTTACAAGCTCGTGCAGTTCATAAACATATCTAGAAAATGTTTCTCGGCTCTTCATTTGCTTCATTGTTAAAGGCAGTTGTTTAAAGTTTGTAACAAGATTAATTCTGCAATATTTGCATGGTAATACATGTCTTAAACTTAATACAAAATTGCGATAATTATTTTTTTGTTCGGTGGTTGGATCTATTGGATAATTAAAGCTCATTGTATGAAGAAAATGCCACACACTCGGACCCCATACATTCGTAAGCATACCGTCTCCACTATTATACTCTTCTTTAGTGTATATGTGCTTTTTCTTTTCACTTTTTCTATTTTTTCTAGTTTTTGAAGAAGATGTTCTATTTTTACGCGTTAAAGTCATTCCTATATTAAAATGATATAAAAAATTTTACTAGCAAAATTCTTTCATTAATTTATTGATAGCTTGTTTTGAATAAAAATCGTCTTTAGCAACCTTTAAAAAGGGTGGTGGATCTAATGTTGTTGTTTTTGTTTTTGTTATTTTTGTTGTAGTTATAGTTTCCGTTTTTATTTTCATTAAATTTGTATAATAAATACTATCATTTTTCCATTCACTTTTCTTTACTTCAATGATAGATCCGTCAGATTTCCTAAAAAGCATACGGGTTTCTATATTATATATTTTTGTATCTTTATTTCGTTTAAACAGTAATTTATTCTTATCAAATATATATAATACATGAATAAAAGTGTAAAGTTAAGTAGTATGCCTTCATTAACATCAAGTGCCGGCGGTTCTGCAAGCTCTAGTATTTTTCAAAGTGCGAGGAACATGGCTTCTTCGTTGAGTTGGACTACAATTGGCACGGGATTATTAGTTATTATTTTAGCAGTAATTGCATATTTTGTTTATAAAAGTTATATTGAGCCCATGATGAACCCTACTTACAAGGCAAATAGAGAGCATGTTCCAGTTGGTAGTGCAGCGGATGGTTCTGGAAGCGGAAAAGAGGCTGAGATATTATTGTTTTCAACGGATTGGTGCCCTCATTGCAAGACAGCAAAACCAGAGTGGGATCAAGTTAAGGCCGAGTATAACGGAAAACAAATTCATGGATACACCATCATATTTACCGAGGTAGATTGCACCAACGAATCTCCTGATGTTGAAAAGATGATAAATACATATAAAATAGAAGGTTATCCTACTATTAAGCTTGTAAAGGACAACCAAATAATTGATTATGATGCAAAACCTTCAAAGGCTACTTTGACTCAGTTCTTGAACACTGTTGTCTAAATCAACCTTTGGAAAAGGTTGTGCCAAATCTGTTTCTGTTTCTGTTTCTCTCAGTCTTTCCAATAAAAAAATTTTACCGGCTTCAATTCCACTCTCTATTAGGCTTTGTCTAAGCTCTTTTGAAGACAATGCCGTTTGAATATTAGAAAAATTCATTAATTCGGTATCATATATTAATTCATTGGGTATATTTTCTTCTTCAAATTTCCGGCTAACATTATTCACCAATTTGCTAATAAAATTCATAACGTATTCTAATATGGTAGATTCATTTTTTACTATATTATCATCACTATTTACATATTTATTTCTCAAACCAAAGATTTCATCAATGCTATCCGCGCGTAAGATGCATTGATTTATTGGATAATTGCACGTGACTCCGCCATCTACATAACATTTATTGTCAATGCATACAGGTGAAATCAACATTGGTATTGCAGATGACATTTGAATTGCTGTTAAAAGTGATAAATCTGGATGAGTTTTATATGATAAATCAATAATTTCAAAATTATTTATTTCAAGGGTAAATAAGTGTATTTCAATGTTTGAATATTCAAAAAATTCTTTTAGTGTAATTTCCATAGAAATGTCTTTTGCATCAAAAAATGGTTTGAAAAATATTTGAGTAATATTTTTATCAAATAAGCCCTTTTTGTAATAGCATTCAAAAATTTGATTAATATTGATTTGAAATGCCTCATGCCATGGTCGTTTAATAATATAATCATTAACCGTTTCCCAGTCAAATTTTAGGCACAATAATACAGATAAGATAGCTCCAGCGGATGTGGCATAAATTGTTTCTATTTCGTGAATACTCCAAAACCCATTTTGTTCAAGATATTGCAATGCTCCTAGTGCTTTTATTCCAGTTGGACCTCCTCCAGGTATAACAAGGTGTTTAATGGGCATATTACTTGATATATTTTAAAGATGTCAAAATGTTTTAATATAGTTTTAAAGTTATTTAATATAGTGTTAAGATCTTACAAGGTTAAATCCCAAAAATCTTGTTGCCCCCAATTTTTGTTATATTTAATAAGACCTGGATCATTATATACCGAGACTAATCGTTCTTGACCCAAATAAACTGCTTCTTTATAAACGGGTTTATTGTTATTAATAAAATACATACCAGTAGGTTCAAAGTTTTCATCAAATAAAAACATACAGTCCTCATTTAACCATCTTGGTAAATTCTTGAAATTGCTGTATATTATTTCTTTGTTAGGAAAACTCCCTCCTTTATAATCTAATACAAGAGTTTTGTCATAATTAATAAAATAACTAAATAATTCGCTTTTATTATTTATGAACCAATTAACGTTAAATAGCCCAATATTTTTAGAAAACATATTTTCTAATTTAATATACATGTCACAAATTTTAGAGAATTCTTTTATTCTATCCCAAAAATGTTCTAAGAGTATTGAAGTGTCGTGCGTGTAAAAGAAATGGGTGTATTTTTTAAGCTCTTCAACCCCGGATTTTGTTTGCGTAAAATAAATTGCACCATTATAATCAATATTATAGTATTTGCAATAAACAATGTTGTAATCATCCGTTTTAATAATTTCAGATTCGTAATCACATTCACCAACAACTACATAAATATTTTCACTTGGAATTTTAGCATTTTTTGCACTTTCAATAATTTTTTTTGTAGTTGTTTCATAAAACTTATAACAACTATTTATTATAACTGCTACAGAATTCATTTAATTGTTTTTATTGTTGTGCCTTTAATTTGTTATTGGGTATAAACTATAAAACTTTTTTCTATTAGATGTATGATGGCGAATATCTGTGCTCTAGAAAATGTTGCAGGCTTTTCCAAAAACCTCAATATAGATGCTTTATGTGCCTTTCTCATTAATAAAAATATATGATTTGCCCGTTTTTATTAATTTGTCTTAGTTTTTTTTGATTTTCTTGTTGTTTTTCTTTTTGATTTTCTAGACGATCGTCTTTTAGACACGTTTCTCTTATTTTTTTTATTGTATTTTGCAGTTTTCCCACCCAATATAGTATCATAGTGTTCTCTTAATTCAGAAACAGTTTGCGATGGTAGTTGAGCAAATGCCAAACTTTTTAGCGTTGGAACTTGGTTTCTATTTTTTATTGCTTCAAGATGTTCGCGCGGCAATGGTTTGGGACCACATGGAACTTCACGAAAACATGTTCTCCCTTCATAACTGTAATTTACCCCAACCTCATTTCCATTTAAATCTCTAAAATAATCTCTTCGCCAGCCACCATCACCAAAACCACCTTGCACAAATCTAATAAATTCACCTACGTATCTAGGGGGAATATTTACAAAATAACGTTCATTGGGATAATTTCCCTGTGAGCGAGTATATTCTGCATGTTCATAACATCTATTTAAAACTGGTGTCAGTCTAAATACTTCAGTTTCTGCCATATAATATAAAAATAAAATAATCTTTATATTTGCAATAAAATAATTATCTTTTTTTCTATTAGATGTATAATGGCGAACATCTTTACTCTAGAAAATGTTACAGACTTTTCCGAGAAACTCAATATAGATGAATTATACGAGAGAAAACATCAGCATGATTTAAATCAATTGGCCTTATATAATAAATTGTTGAACCGCATTCATGTAAGAATTAAAACTACCGCTAGACAAAAAACAGACGAACATTTTTGCTGGTACGTTGTTCCAGAAATTATGATTGGTGTGCCAAAGTATGATCAGGGGGCATGCATAGCATATTTATTAGATAAATTACAGGACAATGGTTTTAAAGTGCGTTATATTCATCCAAATACGCTTATGATTTCATGGCAACATTTTGTGCCATCTTATGTTAGAAGTGAAATAAAAAAGAAAACCGGAATAATTATAGATGAAAATGGTCTCAAAATTGGAGATAAAATGCTTGAAGATGTAGCATCATCTAATGGACAACCCAAGTCGCTGAATGAGATGATGTTTAAGGATAAAAATACAAATCAAACAGCAAAGGCACAAAATCAGAAAAAATTTACTCCGATTGCATCATATAAACCGCAAGGCAATTTAGTATATAATGATGAATTAATAAATACGTTGGAAAGTAAATTTAATTAAAATATTCGTATAAACTCCCATCGGATATCGCCTCTGGGGTTTAGCAATATGTCAATTATTATTCATATTTGTTCATTATTTTCAAGCTTTTTATGTTTATGCGCCAGATAAACATTCCACTATCTCGTTTAGAATTGTTTAGGAGTTCTGTATAATATTCAAAAAGGTTAAATTAAGGTTAAATTGTTTAGTTAATTATTTAGTTAAATTGTTTAGTTAAATTATTTAGTTAAATTGTTTAGTTAAAAGTTTGGACAATTAAATAGAATATAATTTTAAGTAAATTGGGCGATTTTAGTTTAGAAATATTTAGCCATATTTTTCAACTGACAAAATTTTTTTGTCAAGTATATATATAAATGACAAAAACACATCGTCGTAACCACCGCAAGGGCGGTCAAACCGCAATGAAACGTATGGCTTCTCGTTCTGCTTCTCGTGCCGCTTCCCGCGCCGCTTCCCGCGCCGCATCTGCTGCCCGTGGCGCCTCCGCCGCTGCATCTCGCGCGGCATCTGCCTCTAGATCTGCTTCTGCTTCCCGATCTGCCTCCGCCGCTCGCAGTGCCTCCGCCGCTGCCTCCCGCGCGGCCGCCGCTGCCCGTGCCGCATCTGCCGCCGCGTCCCGATCGGCTGCTGCTGCCCGATCTTAAGCATATAACTTTAAACTGACTTTCTTGTAAAGTTGTTTAAATGATATTATTTATTATTTATTATTCTTGTAATAAATAATATTTCAGAATTGCGTCAGGATAAATGCAATTATTTAGCAACTGATTCTTTTAATATATATGGACTAATCAATTTTTCATGTTCCTTTTCAAGCTGATCTATATGTTTTTGCGTTGTAGTAAAAATTTGGCTCTCAACAATAGCTTCGTATATTTTAACCCCTTCTACAAAATCTGTTTCACATTTTAAGTATAATTCAATAATTAGATTTCTTGCTTGAACAACCACCTCTTGAAGCAGGTCTTCGTTTAGATCTGGATTTACTCTTATTACATCTTTTTTCGTTACAGGATCTAATACATAAACAAAAATTTTGTTAATAATATCCAACAATTCCGCCTGTTTCACATTAACGGATTTAACCATGTTCTTCAAATTTTCTGCATACTTTACAAATAATGCGTCTTTGTATGTTCCTGTCAATGGTTTTTGAGCCGATTCGCAAAACTTCTTTTTACTGTAATCCCTCAATTTAATATCTCCAAATTTTTTGACATCTGTAGGCATTTCTGTGCTATCTGTAAAGGCCAAATAAAAACGTTTCAAATCATCTTGAAATAGCCTCTCTGTATCTGCGGACATTCCTAGAAATTTACCCGTTTTATAATCATAATCTCCGTCATAATATAAATCAATCAATTCATTTATTCCCGGTTCTTCATCCAGATTATTAGTTTCCCCCTGGTTATCCATATTGACTGAACAAATGTCGGGGTGAATTGTTATTTTTTTATCGGATTCTTCTGATTCTGGCTCTTCTTCTAATTCCTTTTCCTCTGTTTCTTGGTCTGTTTCTTCAAGTTTTTTTTCTTTTAGGGCATCTATTCTCTCGCTACACAAGTTTATTTTAGAAACAGATATATTTGCATCACTTGGGATGGAAGATTTTTGCATCAATGAACGTTTTATTGTGTTACCAAATACGTCCTTATAAGTGTATTCAGGATTAATAGTTGTGACAATTGCCGAAAATACATGGGCAATTTTGATATAGAATTTAGCAATTTCATTACAATACATTTTTTTTGTTTCAGAGTCAGGAATATGCAAATTTTCTACATCAGATTTCTTGAAGAAAACCAATTTTTTGCTAGCATCAACACCAGATTCTACTCTTTGTGCCAAATTTTTTACTTCTAAATCACTAAAATACTTATTAATTATATCAGACGTTAGAACTACCAATTCTTCGCAGTATTTTTTTTCATGTAACTGCCTTAAGCTTTGGAAATCCATAGTTAAAATATAATAAGTTGCAATATAATCCAAAGATTCACTAAGAGTAATAACTTCTTCTTCATTAGTATTTGAATCGTCGTCAGCCCCTCCTGATTGAAAATTTGAGTATGATGATATACTATTTCCCATATACTAATAATATAAAATATAAAATAAAATTGAATTAAAAATATATTACTAATAAGAAAAGTAGAGACAAATGAGCAAAGACCAAAGTAAAAAAAGAAAAGATAATCAACAACTAAATAAGGCAGAATTATGGAATATATTTGATGATCAAATTACTAATGATTCTAAGCCTTCAGCCCCGTTAGAATGTATATATAGGGCTTGTGGTGACAGAGAAAAATGCGAAAGATGTGAATTTAGTTTAGCATTTTCAGATGAAGGATTTTTGACATGCACAAATACAAAATGTGGCATCATTTATAAGGATATGGTTGATCAATCCGCCGAATGGAGATATTATGGAGCAGAAGATAATCACAGCAATGATCCGACAAGATGTGGCATGCCAATAAATCCGCTTTTGCAGGAATCCTCTTTTGGTTGCAAGGTGCTTTGCTGCGGTTCTACATCATATGAAATGCGCAAAATACGACGATACACCGAGTGGCAATCAATGCCGTATAAGGAGAAATCACAATACGACGAGTTTCAAAGAATTACTATCATGTCACAAAATGCGGGCGTGCCAAAAATGATAATTGATGATGCAGTCAGATATCACAAGAAAATATCGGAATATGAGCTTACATTTAGGGGTGATAATCGCGATGGAATTTTAGCGGCATCCATCTACATCTCATGTAGGATAAATAATTATCCAAGAACGGCAAAGGAAATCGCAACCATCTTTCATTTGGATGTGACAAGCGCGACCAAGGGGTGCAAAAATGCACAACTAATTATTAATAACCTGGAAAAGGATATGGAAAATAATGAAAAGACATCATTTTGCAGGACAAAACCAGAAGCGTTTATTGAGCGTTATTGCTCAAAACTGAACATCAATTCAGAACTTACACGTGTGAGTCAATTTATCTCTATGAAAATTGAGAAGCTTGGGCTAATGCCTGAAAATACTCCTCATTCTATTGCTGCGGGGGTAGTATATTTTATAGCACAAACATGCAAGCTTAATATTAGTAAAAAGGATGTAAAAAATGTGAGTGAAATTAGTGAGGTAACGATCAACAAATGTTTTAAGAAGATTGAGAAAATTAAAGATGACTTGGTGCCCGCTGTTATTTTGAAGAAGTATGCTGGGAATAGTTAATAATGTAAAATTTATTATACAAGTAATATATACTATATGGATTTTGTAACAATTTTTTTTGACGATAAAATAGAAATAAACTTATTAAAATTGCAAGCATTATCATTCAAATATATGGATGAAACTTTGGTGAATAACATATATCTCATTCACAATGATGTTACGCGGTATAATTTTAAAGAGCTCATTGAGTGTTATCCAGAAAGCATGAGAAAAAAAGTAAATGGTATTAATGTTCTCAAAAAGAAGGACTATAAGACGTCATGTAATGAACAGAAAATTCATAAATTTCTTGCAGCAAATTTAGTAAAATCTGAATATTATTTAGCGTTGGATACAAAAACTCATTTTTTGAAGAATATTGTCCGTGGGGATTTTTTTGATGAGAATGGAAAACCTAGATTATTTACGTGCAGTCCGGGCAATATGATTAAGCACTATTACAGCTGTCTAGATTATTACAATATTAAATGTCCGTTTAATTACGAGGAAAATGCTGGAAACAAGTTAATTTCGGTATCTCCGCATTTGTTATCAAAATGTGATGCATTAGAAATGATTAAATATATTACTAAAAAAGAAGGGACCACATTCCTGGATTTTTTTATTAAGAGTGGCGATCATGTTGCTGAGTTTTACTTGTATTCTACTTATCTGATTTTTGCAAACAAGATTGGAAATTATAGATTATCTCCAAAAAATTCTAGAAGTATTGTAGCAGGACCTATTACGGGGTGGAATTCATGTGAATATAATTGCGGTATATTGTTAAAACAGCCAAATATAAAGATTTTTGGTCTTGACAAAAAAGCGATTGAAACGATAATGGCGGATAAAGACGCCAACTTTTTGTTAGATTTTTATGCAAATTTTTATGATGAAAAAGTTTGTGCATTTATTAAAACTGAATTATTTGTTTAGTGGATTTTCTTATTACATGATTACATAATTACAATATTTTTGATCCAAATAAAAAAATAAATGGCGATAAAACTAGCATCCCGTTGAAAATAAGTGTAATTTTTCTCATATCGTGATTAAATTTATTATAATCTCCAAATGTGTAATAAGCGCCGTTTGTCCCGCATTTTGTGTCGGTTATTCTACATATATCAGCCCAATCATAAGAGATTTTATTTGAAACCAAGTCTGCAGTTCCAAATTTTTTGCATTTGGCAAAAGTATGAGGGTCTGAATAAAAAAATAAATTGTCATTATTCCCAGGAATAAAATATTTGCATGTAGTGCATTTGGGCACGTGGATGTTTTTAATAGTTTCGGGGACAACTTTATTTAATTTTGCGCTAACCGTTAAACCTGCTAACAATGCTGTGTGTGTTTTTGTCATATGTTAATAATAATAGTAATACATTTAAATACGTTTTAATATTATTTTATTTAAAATAAAATCTCGGGAGAAATGCGAATACGCGCGCCATTTTTATTTATTGCTTCTAAATGAAATGCTCTGTGCTCACAATCTTCAAACCGTCCCTTAACTCCTGCTGCAGGATTTTCCTTGAAAACAATTTGCGATTTATTTGCCTCCATATTTCTTTTTAGATAATTTTGAGGAATTAAATCTAGTCTTATTCTTCCATCATAGGCACAATTTAAAAATTTATTAGTTCGGTAAATTGCAAAACCATTAAAGGCGGAACTACATTTTACATATTTGTCCGCGGGAGTATTTCTCAATATATCTTGTATGTAACTCTTCATTCTACCTAAAGCATCTGGTTCAAAATGTAAAAAACTAAACACATATGGTCTAATAGACAATGCCCATATGTCATAATAATCGTGTTTATTAAATGATAAAGCATCCCATCCATTTCTATATATATTTCTTTTAAGAACATCTAAATTAACTGGATTAGCACAAACACTATCGCAATCCATCATGACAAACATTTCATAGTCACTATAATTTGCACGAATCATATCTAAACAACGATTTCTGGCAAAAGCTATACGATGTGTTCTATAAGGGCTCATTTCTGATTTATTTACATAAAATTTGACCTTTGGATTTTGAAGTTGATAATCTTTAATTTTTTCAAGAGTGTCGTCACCTGAAGGATCATAACATAAAATAATAACATAATCTTCAAATAAAGAACCAATTTTTTCCATATTGGAGAATATTCGGTCTAAACAACCTGCAACATTTTTAACTGGACCACAAATACAACACTTCATGTATTATTTATTATTATTATAAGAGGATAATAATATTGTTATAAACACGATTATTGTAGATGTTTAATATAAAATCATCATTAATAGTTTTTATTTTGGGTTTTAACGAAAAAATGTGTAATAATTTAAATACTAAATAATAATTTAAATATAAAACAAATAAAATTAACTATAATGAAGCGGTATTTTATTGATTTAGATAATACTTTATGTAAAACAGAAAATAGTTGTTATGCAAATTCTGTTCCAATTATTGAAAGAATACAATATGTTAATGAAATTAAAAGTGCAGGAAATCATATAACAATTTGGACGGCTCGCGGAGCAACTACTGGAATAGATCATACAGAATTAACAAAAACCCAACTAACTGAATGGGGTGTGCAATATGATGAACTTCTTATGGGCAAGCCAAATTATGACATTTATATAGACGATAAATCTTTTAATGTAGATTCTTATTGGCCGTTGCCAAAAGAAGGCGATACTAAATCAAAAAAGCTAACAAGTGAAATTGTGCCAAAAGGATGGGGGAAAGAAATTATTTTTGTAAATAATCCTGAATATTGCGGAAAGATACTGTGTTTTAACAAGGGAAAAAAGTTTTCAATGCATTATCATATACAGAAAAAAGAGACATGGTATGTTGCAAAGGGTAAGTTCTTATTGCATTGGATAGAAACAGAAAATGGTGTTCCTCATAGCGAATATTTAAATGTTGGAGATGTTATTACTAATGAGAGAGGGGAACCCCATCAAGTTGTTGCTTTAGAAGACAGTGAATTATTTGAAGTTTCCACGAGACATTACGACGAAGATAGTTTTAGAATGTGGAAAGGTGATTGAATAAATAATATAAAAATAAGTAAATAAATAATATAAAATCAAAATATTATTTATTATATGTCATCTGATTCAGAAGAATGCCTAACTTATATTTCAGGAGGTTTGTTTGGGGATTTTTTCCACCAATTATCTGTTATAAATGAAAATTATATTTCTACAGGAAAAAAAGGAATATTATATATTGCAAATATTGGCGATAGTTTTAGATTTGGATTAGAAAATACTTACAGTAAAACTTATGATTTAATAATAAATCAAATTTACATCAAAGATTATAAAATATACAATAATGAATCATACGATGTTAATTTAAGTTCTTGGAGAAATCAAACGCTCAATAAAAATTGGTATGAAATATTTAGTCCATGGTATAATATAACGTGGGGAAAACATAAATGGCTTAATGTGGAAACAAATAATATTTGGATTGATAAAGTGCTTGTAAATGAATTATCATATCGTTTTTCTAACATAGATTATAAAAAAATGTATGAAATATATGGAAATAAACTTGTATTTGTTGCATTTAAAGATACAAATTACAATGATTATACACATTTTATAGAAAAAACAGGATTAAATATAGAATATTATAATCCTATGAGTGTATGTGACTTAGCTGTGGCAATAAATTCTTGCAAGCTTTTTGTTGGAGTTCCTTCAGGGTTTATGGCTATGGCGGTTGCTTTGAATGTTAAGATAATAATGGGATATCCCAATATAACAGCAGAACATGTATTTATGCATGGTCTAGATAGATATATTAATAATATTTCTCATGTTGTATAGTTATGGTTTGGAACATACTATTATAAAACTATTATTTATACGGGAAATATTTCGTTAATCATACAGATTCTAGTGAATCACCTTTGCCCATTTTTGTAATTATGTTTAAATTTAAATTATTAAATATATACAAATTTACATAATAATCAATGTATAACATATTAGTCATCGGAGATGTAATGTTAGATGTTAATTATCTATGCGAAACTAATAGAAAGGCGCCTGAAGCTGATATCCCTATTTATAATGTTTTAAAAAAAACATATATTTTAGGCGGTTCTGCAAATGTCGCAAAAAATTTAAATTGTTTAAATTGTAATATTGAATTGATATCTGTAATAGGAAATGATGACACTGGTAATAAAATAACCGCGCTAATAAACGAAACAAAAATTGCAAATAAGCTATTCGTGGATATCAATAGAAAAACTACGCAAAAAAACCGAATAATCTTAAACGAATCAATCGTTGCTCGTTATGATGTGGAGGACACAAATGATATAAGCCATGAAATATCAGATAAAATTATAGAATATATAACAACTAAAACAAAAATAGATGCAATAATCATTTCTGACTATGACAAGGGAGTTATTTCGCGTTATGTTTGTGAAAATATAATTAAATATTGCAACGAAAATAAAATTTACTCTTTTATTGATCCAAAAATAAAAGACTACTTAAAATATAAAAATTGCTTTTGTTTGAAACCAAATCTTAAGGAAGGTGAAATAATGTCTGGGGAGAAAAAGGTTGAAAAAATAATTAAATATATAAAAGATAACATAAACTGTGAAAATATTGTTTTAACCTGTGGTGAAAATGGAATATATGTTAATTCTGCAGAAAATCATATAATGCATAATAATACAATACCCGTTTTAGACGTAACTGGTGCTGGAGATATTGTTGCAAGTGTTTTAACATATGAATATTTGCAAACTAAAGATTTAATAATGGCATCAAAAGTAGCTAATTTTGTTGGTGGAAAAAGTGTTCAGACACTTGGTAATTATAATTTATCTCAAAATGACATTTGTGAATACTATGAATCTATTGAACACTCAAATAAAATTATATATGATTATCAATTAGATAAGATTAAAAACATTTCTGAAAAAACAAATATTGTTTTTACAAATGGATGTTTTGATATATTACATTCAGCTCATATTAAATTGCTTAAATTTGCAAAGAAGCAAGGCGACTTTCTTGTAGTTGGTTTAAATGCGGACAATTCCATTAAAAGACTTAAAGGTCCAACGCGACCAATAAATAATATTCAAGAGCGTTCTACAATATTAGCTCAGTTTGATTTTATAGATTACATTATTATTTTTGAAGATGACACTCCTCTAAATTTATTAAAAATATTACAGCCAACTGTAATGGTTAAGGGTGGAGATTATAAAAAAGAACAAATAATTGGGGCGGATTATTCTAACAGTATTATTTTATTTGATTTTATTGAAAATAAAAGTTCTAGTTTAGTAATTAAAAAAATAAGCGACCAAACAAAATAAAAAAATAATAAGTTATAACATGACAAGAACAATTCATTTACATAATGAACATCATTTAGGGGATAGTGTTTTTAATTTTTTATTATTTTACAATATAAAGGATTATTTAAAAGAAAATGATATAACAATCTTTTATTACGCACAGCCTTATTATTTGCACCAATTAAAAGAATTTATCCCAAATAGTCGTGTTGCAATATATGAAATTTCGGCAAAACCTAATAATTCTTTGCAATTATGGTATTTAAATCCAGACATAGGATATACAATTAAACCTAACTGTTCCTATAATAAATCTTACCTAGCATGGTATAATAGAGTTCTTCAAGTTTTAAATGTTCCTCTTAAAATTAATAGACTATCTTATCAAGACCCGGATTTATTATATAGATATGAAAATTTAAATGATGTATTCAAAACTGTGGATATTCTTATAATTAATTCAAATGCGTGTTCCGGTCAGTTTCATTATTCTGAAAAAAATTGGGCATTTTGCATAAATAAATTACACGAAAGATATAAAATAGTTACAACAAAAAAAATAGAAAATGTTTTAAGCACTACAGACCATAATTTAACAATAAAAGATATTGCGGCTTTATCAACAAACGCAAAAGTTGTAATAGCTATAAATACAGGAGTTCTTCCAGGGTTATTAAATATATATACACTTACTAGAGTTAGAAAATTTTATATCTTTGATACACAACGATGGTATACATATCCAAATTTTGAGAGAAAAAACAGATTAATAGATATTACCTTTGACGAATTGGATAAATATATAAATATATAAAATATATAAAAATAAGTTAATTATATACCACATATATAATTAAATGCCAAGATATTTAAAAAATAAAGAAGTTACTAAGGTAGTCAATGTTTTTCAAAAAAATTATATAAATGGTAAAGGAAATGGATTTGGTGATTTTTTAAGAGGAAGCATTTTTCTTCTTCAAATTGCAATTATTTATGATTTGAAATTTGATGTAGATTATAGAAATCATACAATATCCAAATTTTTGCATAAAGAAAAAGACACTGAAACAGATAGTGTAATAAACTATGAAAACGTTTTTTACGTTATTGGCGATTGGCAACCATTAAATGAAAAATTGTATAACGAATTTCTGTCTTATTTAAATTCTATAAATAGTGAAACAGCATATTTTTATACAAATAAT
>Ga0181349_1000221_pt1 | contig 24000 bp, 26 predicted proteins | sample Su13VDMM110SD_FD_130106 | JGI IMG/M metagenome (GOLD analysis project Ga0181349, IMG submission 130106) | Freshwater viral communities from Lake Michigan, USA - Su13.VD.MM110.S.D | ecosystem: Environmental > Aquatic > Freshwater > Lake | place: USA: Michigan | collected 2013-07-16 | reverse complement strand
TGGTGAAAATATTAAAGTTTAAATTAAGGAAAAAAATGAAAAATTAGGAAATAGGAAAAAAAGGTTGATTTAACAATAGGGATATAAATTTTTTTTTTTTTTTTTTTATATATAGCTAATGGTAAAACGAACTTTTTTCCTTATTTCCCTATTTACCCTAATCAACCACGTTTTACCCTTAATAATTGAAGAATTTCGATTGTAAAAAACCAAGTAGGGAAACTTTTCCCTACCCCCACGAACGTGGTTAGAATACAGCAACTTTTATAAAATCGATTTTTAATTTAAAATCCCAATTGAAAACAAAATGTTTCAGATGTCTTTGCCTTTATCTGAAAAAATTGCACATCTTCTTGTGGCATATCCGTTACCACACACGTATAAACGAATAGTGCCAAAAAAAGTAACCAATAACAAAGGTGATGAATTCGTTTTTGTAATGAAAGGAATAACAGGGGATAAAGGAGATGATTTTGATAGAGACAACTGGGAAGTAGTAGACTATAAGTATGTCGGTAAAGACAATATTATTTATGGAGGCGGTATTATTGAAGATACTCATATGTGTATATGCACACAACCAATTCATAATTTAGTCCAAATACAGTATAAAGTAACTGGAAATACTTTCCAAGTTGGCGAAGACTGTGTGGGTAAAATCAGTGCAACATTATACTCTGAAATGGTTGCATTTAAAAAATCAAAAAAAAAACGAATTAAACAGGCCAAACAAGCCGAGGAGGAGGCCAAACAAGCCGAGGAGGAGGCCAAACGAGCTGAGGAGGCCAGTCGGGTTGAAGAGGCCAAACGAGTTGAGGCCAGACAACAACGAGTTGAAATTGAAAAGGTCAAACAGACCAAACGGGTTGAATGGGCCAGACGTAAAGAAGAATTTAGCATTGAATTCCAACGACTGATAGGAACCAGACAGACCAAACTACAGGATGAAATCAAGTTAGCACGTCGATTGAATTTACAAGGGCTTGATAAATGGAAAAAAGCCTGTGAGATTTTGGGTTATAAGTATGTGTGTAAAGGCTCTTATGAATACAAGCGAGTGATGGAGATTTTCAAAAAATTATAAAATTGATTTTTAAATTTAAAAACCAATTGAAAACAAAGATGACGACGATTGACTTTACCGAACGCATTGCATTGTTTTTTAGCCGTTTTGTGGCTCTGGAGTCGCCACAACTTCTTGAAAAGGTCGAAAAACTTAAGGCGAAAACGCCTAAAGAACTTCAAGAAATTAGCGACAATTACGACAATGACGAACTTTTAATCTACCAACGATATTTTAAGGGATTTCGCATTCTTTTTACCGTTGAGTTTGATCGAGAAGAGTGTAAGGATGATGAAGACTGTCCTCTCAACGAAGGGGAACACGCAATTATCCCCTCGAGTCTGAAATTATGTTACAATTTGTTTTATGGACAGGACGTATCGTTACACACACAGTATTATTATGTGGAAGAAGGGAAAGATGACAAGGAGCGGATTTACAGTCTTGTCAAACAATATACGTTGTGCAAGGGGTGCGAAGAGAGTCTTGCCCATAAAGACGAATGGTGTAACGACTGTTACGTATATGTATGCACTCAAAAAGACGACTGTTGCATTTGCAAAGAAAACGAGGGCGTGTGGGTTGAATTATCGTGCAAACACATTTTGCATAAAGCGTGTTGGAAAAAAACGGTTGGTTTGAATTGCCCTTTGTGTCGGGAGCAACAACGATCCAAATATGCGTGTGAAACACTTTAGGCCCAAACGCCCGACCGAGTCAGGGAGGACCCTGACGATTTTTTACGTTTTGGTTCAATTTTATATTCTTTAAGAATTTAAAATTAATCGTCCTCATCACAGGCCAACCACATACAGGTTTCCGTCATTAGGATCTGGGGGTAGTTTTTGAACAATGTGCACCACCGCGTCTTCATCTTTTTGATCTTGCTTATGGTTTTCTTATCGATGCCAAGATAATCGACCAGAAGACGCTTCATCGAGACGCCGTTCCCACTTTGCGGGAAATACGTAACGCTGTGTGCCTCGTTTAACACCCGTCGTGTGTCTTTACCGGCCGTGGGCAAGTGATTTGAGATGCACACAGAGGCCTTGGTGTGTCGGCCGGTTTCAAGAAGCATATTGAGGCACTGGTAGACGGCTTCACGGAGTTTCTTATCTCCGATGACGTCGATGTCGTCAAAGACGGTTAGTGTGTCTTTGAAATCATCGACATTCAACGGGTCGTCGATCATCCTCTGGTCGATCTTGACACGCTTGGGCTTGATGACATCCAACGACGTGTCTTCGTTCAAGGCACTGAAGACGTAGATTTCGTTTTTGGGAAAAAGCTTCCTGTATTCCTTGCAGTATTTCGCGATATACGTCGATTTACCGCTTCCAGAAGCCCCCGTGATGTACATAATTTCTCTCTCAGTTTCTTTGTTGGGCATTTGCTGGTATTTCTGGCCTTCTTGCAGTTGTAAAATTCGCATTGGTTTTCGAAGTTCGTCTTCCTCGTCTTCTTTACAGATTGAAATGACCTTGTCTTTGTTCTTGGTTCCCCCTTGAATCACGGCAAGATTTTTACCAACTCCTTCGAGATTCAAAGCCATTACTTTATTATATCAAGCAATATAATAAATTGACGTAAAAATGTTTGGGAAGTAGAAGGGTTTTTAAACGTTATTTGAATTTTCGTTTGATGCCTTGGGCCAAATCCCGTTCCCGTTGCATTCGTTTGCGCACCCTGAGAAGTGCCGTAATAAACTCGGCTTTTCCAAACCGTTCTTTGCCGTCTTTTACAATGTCATCACGTAATTTGCTACCTTTTTCGGCTTCATAATGCCCGCGCGCTAATTCGTCTATGGTTGGCTTTGGTGCTTCTTTTTCTTCTGGTTTTTGCTGTGGTGCTTTTTTGGCCTTCTTCTCCTTTCCCTTTTTGTCATAAATCCCCTGATAATTTCGGCCATCTGCGATGCCTTGTGGATCGTGTAAGGTGTGAAGACCCTCTGGATCATCGTTGTCGGTTCGACTGGCTAAATTGCGGGTAACCTTGGGGACTTTGTCGTAATTAAATTTCCTAAATTTGCTTTCATTAATCGCATCGGCGTTTTCGGCATTTTTCTCACGCCACGCCACGATACTCGCTTTTTGCGAATTTTTTGGGGCCTTGGAGGCATTCAAGGCCCTCATAAAGTTGTAACCACGCGAAAAGGGTTTGCCGTCGCCGTCCAATTGTGGTTCGCATATTTCATAAATGGGACAACCGTCGTCGCATATAAAATCGAGCACGCCTTCGTATAAAGACGGCTGTTGCTCTTGCATACGCTCCAGTACTTCGACAAGAGACACTTCTGGGATAACATTTGCGGGTCGTATCATATCTTGCTCAAGTCGCAAGGGCGAAGCGGGGCGTCGTGGTTGTGGTTGCATTCCGCCGTTGCCTACTCTTACCTTGTCGAATAATTGAATCATTCCACGCCCAAGTTGTCGCTCCAAGTCTTTCAGGTTGCCGTAGGGGCTTGGCGGAAACATTCCACTGCCACTTTGTGCTACGGCTCTGTTTCCCAGATCGATAAAGGGGTTTCCGCTACCGATGCCGTAGAATGACAGCATTTTCTTGCCCAAGTCCTTGGTAAATTCTACTGGGTCTCGTAGCCGTTCATATTCAGGGGACATAGACACAACCGGCTTTATGCCTTGACGCTTAAGAAGTTCCCCAGCGGATATTTCATCTCCTGTCTCTACATCAAGATATATGTTATTGCCGAGGTGGTTATAACCGGCGAACCGGCTGGGTGTTCCACGCACTCCACGACCCATTAATTTTTGGTCTCTAGCCTCTTGCTCCTTGTATTTCTTCTCTGCTTCCGCTAAACTGCCTTTTTTGAGGGTTTGTAGGGCATCCTTTTTGACTTTTTGATAGAATTTTTCCACTTCGGCTTTTGTTTTAAACCCTTTACGCTGAGCCACACCAGTAAAGTTCATAGCATCATAGGGGTAGCCCTTTACTCCATAGCCGTCCTCTGCCGGAAATTTTGTTTGCCATTGCCCAAATAGTTCTTGCTGTAAATTCGTCTGTCTATTACCAGCCCACTGAAGTGCATCTGCCTCTATGGGGTTGTTTTTAATCCAAGCCCTGTCCTCTTCATCTCTCTTTTGTCCTGCTAATCGTTGTGCGTCTAATCGTTCTCGTTGTGTATCGCCTACTCGTCGCCCAGAAAACACATCGGTAATGTCTTCTTGAACGCCCTTAAAGAAATCCTGACCGCCAAGACTGTCGGCAAACTCCGAGGCCACTTCCAACCCCTTTTCTTTTACAAAGTCTTCCACGCCTTCTCCTACAAATCTTCTGCGTGTTGTTCGCCCTATTAAGTCTTTTATCTCTGCCCCCCTCTTGTCTGCCTCATAGTTTTCCAAAAAACCGCTTCCTTTATATATGGGCTGACGATAGTAGACCTTGTCTTCACCCTGCCCCGACAGCTTGTTAAAACTCGCTGCGATATCGGTTAAACCTACTTGAAAATTTTTGACGTAGTCGGGCATCTCCTCCACGATTTCGTCGATGTTTTGGTAGGTGAATTCCTTCTCGTTTGGCCCGTAGAGACCTTGGCCCTTAAGTAAATAACTCACAAACGACTGACAGTTGTTACGGAAGGAGTCATACAGGAAAAATTTAGTGTCGCCTACGGCGTTTCGGGCCGTCTGCATCATCGTGTCAAGCGTGAATTCCTTCCCTTGAAGAGGCACGGAATGCGTTTCAACGGTGTCGCCTGTGGGCGTTCCCTTGGTGATACTTACAACGTCTAATTTTTCTACGTTCAATAATTCGCCCCCTACCCTCACGATCAAAGACAGATGAAAAAATTTGTCTTGCCCCGATTTTTTCACAGCACTATTCCATTTACCGAGCGAAACGAGATTCAAAACGACAGGAATGTAGGCATCGACTGGCTTTCTGTAAATTGATATTTCCGTGATGAGTTGAGGGCCGTATTGTTCCAACATCGCGGTCGTCTTGTTGTTGTAGCCTTCGCGTGGGGCCAAATAGGTGCCAACGGCGTCTTTGGCCGACTGAATTTTATCAGAAACAGCGTCTTTGGCCGACTGAAATTTATCAGAAACGGCTTCTTTGGCCGACGAAAACGTGTCAGTAACATAATTTTTGGCACGATTGAAGTAGTCCATAAAGCCCCCGCCAACCAGCTTGGAATGCTCCGGTTTCAATTCGGCAAACACCAACGTGATGTCCTTATTCACCTTTTTTGACCGAAACGAGTCGCTGATAAACTTTGTTTTGGGAATGGCACGAAAGCGGTACGTCAGTTTGGTCTCAGAGGCTTTGAAAGCTTTCTTGCCGATGATGTGCTGGGCCTTTTTTAATGCATCTGCTTTGGGGACACCTTTTTTGATGATGACCGATTGTAACGCGAATAGTTCGGCCATTTTATTTATAGAAAAATAAAATATTGCTAATTATAAAAAATCCAAATGGGCAATGAAAACAGTCAACCGGTATTTTTTGATCCAAAGCCAAAGCTCAACGGAGGGGTGAAAACGCACAAGCAGAATGTGCTCAAGCGATACGGCCTAAAGGACACGGGATACAGTCTTGATGAATTGGCCAAAATCAGCAGTGTCCCTCTGGATATTTTACAGCAAGTGTATAATCGTGGCATCGGGGCGTATAAGACCCAACCGCAAAGCGTGAGGCTTAAAGGGTCGTTTGTCAAGAATGTGGATGCCCCGCTCAGTAAAAAATTAAGCAAGGAGCAGTGGGCGATGGCAAGGGTCTATAGCTTCTTGGACGGAAACCCCAAGCACGACGACGATTTGCGAACCCTCAAAGGCTCTGGCAAATACAGCAAAATACCGGTTGCCGACTTGCCCGAGGACTTGCAAGAAGTTATAGCGGATCCCTTGGACGACAGTGAAATCCGTAAATATCTCCCAGATGCCAAAATTATTAAATACAATCAATTATCAAGGTATAATATGCTCACACAGCTTCTCCCACAAGAAACCGATTACGTTATTATATTATATGAAGACAGCCCAAATAATGGCCACTGGGTGTGTCTGTTGCGATACAATAAGGGGCCCAAAGGGACATTTGAGTTTTTCGATCCCTACGGCAACACGCCCGACAAGCAACTCACGTGGACATCGCGTCAGAACCGCCAGAAGCTCGGTCAGGGCCGTAAATTACTCACTCCCTTATTAAACTGTGCCGTACAAGACGTTGTGTATAATCCGATCAAATACCAACAGGACGGCGGGGAAATCAACGACTGCGGACGACACTGTGTGTTTCGTATCAAGTGCTTGTTGGACAAGGGAATGGACCTCGACGCTTATTTTGAGTATATGAAACAGCTCGAAAACAAGCTTCAGTTACCCGCCGATGGCATCGTATCGACGCAGATCAACATTTGTGATAATTAAAATTTTAGATCTTTAAAGATTTAAAATTCCTAAATTTTAATTTCTATATTATAAATGAGTTATACAAAGAATGACATTTTAGATTTGGTAAGTGGCAAAGCTCTTTCAACTCAATTAAAAATATTAGAGCGACTTCTGAAAGAAGTTGGGGGCAAACCTCTCACTGAATCTGTAAAAAAGAATTTTTTAGAAGGCAAACAAGCTACAGCAAATACAATTCTGAAAAAAATAATGGACGCAGAACCGCCAAAGAAGCCCGAAGCAAAGAAGCCCGAAGCAAAGAAGCCCGAAGCAAAGAAGCCCGAAGCAAAGAAGCCAAAGAAGCCCGAGCCAAAAAATTTAGGCAAATTAGACCCTATTGCTGGTATTGCCAATTTACGGCCCGTCTTTGATTTTCTGGATAAAGACGATGCAGGAGAACTGGCTCTTGTCAATAAGGCAATGAACAAGGCCGTTTCTGCAAACAAGGAGGTCTTTAAAGATCCGTCGTATCCTGACATCCCGTATAGGGAGATTATGCTTTCTTTTGGTTATATGGGGAAGACTATTGACGATTTTGACGATTCTGACATTTTTACGAAAAAAGAACTGGCTGTAATTAAAAAGGAATTGGACTATGACGGGGTTTTTAGAATTGTGGAAGCCCAAAAACCCTATAATTTTTTGTTATTAGAAGCAGACAATAGTGGCGATGTTGTATTTCTTTATGGAGGCGACGTAGATCGTTTTTATAGAAAGTTTTATCCGCAGAACTACAGCGAACTTTATGCTATGGACGAGGACGAGGAAACGATTACGGAACGCCAAATGAAGCCACGCAAGTTGTTTGATGAAATTAAACGTAATTCTCTCTACAAAGACACCACAATCGGCTCAAGCCTTGAAAAACTAATGTCGCTCATTTACGACCCAGAAGACGTTGATTTAGACGCGGTTGATTAACAGATCTTTTTCAAGAGCGTGATCGGTATGTGAAAATAGGGCTTTTCCTTGTCATTCACACCAATACGGTAACGGCGAAACGAAGCCACTTCAATGTCCTTCCACGCCTCCTCGTCATATTCGATGTAATAAAGACCGTCTGTAAAGTTAAACAGAAAAATCTGCTTACGCGTTTTGAGGACCTTATCGACGGGCAACAACGTGGTCGGGTAACTTGCAAATTTACACGTGCGACTTTTCAGTTCGTATAAGAAGACTTTGCCTTCAAAATCAAACTTGCTGTATAGCCCCGTTGCGGGCTTAACTTCGTCGTCTTTGAAGAATTCGTTGAGTTTTGGGAGAAGCTGGATTTCCGCCAACTTGCCAAAATCATAATCACGCTTGAATGCCATTTATTATCTACAAGATAATAAATTTTTGTATTAATTTTTGTAAAAATCTTAAGACCCCTCTCACATACGCAAACGTAAGTGCATATACCCGCCATCACGTGCCTCCATTTCAATTTTAAAAAACACACGTTCAACCGTGAAGTGTTGCCACCACGTGCGATTAACTTCATAGACCTCGTTGTCGTCGTTGGTGATGTAACCGCCTTCGGGGCCACCTCCCCAACACTGGAAATAGTGGAAGCCCTTGTAGGCTTGGAGCTCGGCGTGATCGCCACAATAGGGCTCAAAGCTACCCTGATGTACCACCCACATCCAGTCGTCTACATCTTCCTCGTCCTCGCCCCCCTGATACTCACTGAAGTCTTCGGGCAAGTCAAAGTAGGTCAGAAAATCAGACACCGATGGGTGGTAGTCGTCCTCCTCATCCTCTTGGTGGTCAAAGTCGGCGATCGCCTCCTTGATGGAGTGAAAACACCCTCGGGTATCAACATAGACCGCAATGAGGTCCTTTTTGTAGAGGTCAAAAAACGCGTCGGATACTTGAGGTGCCATCTTGTCGTATACTGATTTGTTCCTGATTTTAAAGTTTAAAAATCGATTTTATAAAACGCGAAAAACGGAGAAGTCGAAAACGCCTTTATACAGCAATCGCTGTGTTTTTTCGACTTCTCCGTTTTTTGCCTTCTTAAAATCGATTTTTCAAAATTAAAACTGGAGAAATATCAGGATACGACAAGATGGGTGGCGGACAACGACGAACCTTATATTGCCCTTGTGGCTTTGTTTCCAAAGGCTCTCCCAGAGACGTCAATATGCGTTTCAAGATGCACCAGAAGAAATGCGATCGAACGGACACCAACCCAACATCTTTGCCCTTTGATGGACTTACAAACGGACGAAACGGGATGACGCACACCAGAAATGGAAATCTGACACACAATGAAATTGAGGCAGATGTAGCTATGACTGTTTTAGGCCAGAAATTTGGCTATCAGATTCCCCTTGGAAAGGCCTTGGCCCATCTGGTCAAAGAGTAAAGAGGTGGAGTGTAAGTGGTGTTGAGTGGTGTTTAACATTTTACGAGGGCTTAGCCTTCTTAAAATCGATTTTTCAAAATTAAAATCAGAGAAATAACAGGATACGACAAGGATGCTTTTCATTTCGAATATCGTAAGCGACGTTATTAAAAACGCGGTCAAAGTTGGAGAAGCCAACAAGGCATTGTTGGAGCACTTTTCGGTTGAGAAGTTTGACGAATGCCCGTGTTGTATGGAAGAACTTTGCTACGCTCAAGTCGAAGGGCTTTGTGGGCATCGGTTGTGTCTAAAGTGTTATGGTCTTTTGGGGAAGAAGACGTGCCCTCTTTGTCGTGCCGACTACAAGGACATTAACAAGCCTTGGTATAGAGAAATGGTCGATGTTAAAAACGGAATTGGCTCGTTGTCGTTTGCAACATACGAAAAAGACGAAGAAAAATACGGAAATGGTGATGAGATTAACGAATTACACTATGAGTGTTGGAAAGAGACCGTTATTGAAAAGGCGGTTTCAGAGAGGTTGGACGAATTACATCCAAAGCGTATTGCAGACCTTGTCGCTTCGTACGGCGATTACAAAGCAATGTATGAATACACAGACCGTTTTGGACCATTTTACGGCAAACAATCTGAGAAGAGGAATGGTGTTTTATGTTTTACAGAAGAGTTCAGTCGTGCTTTACTTTATTTTTTTATGACTGAAAAAATGTGTGGGCGTCTTTAAAGTGTGGACGTGTCTTTTTTACAGACTTGGACTGTTTATATTTTACGAGGGCTTAGCCTTCTTAAAATCGATTTTTCAAAAATAAAAATGAAAAAAAATCAGGAAGCAAGATGTCCAAACAGTCAGTATGCGGAGGAGGCCAACGACCCACTCTTGGGTGTGCGTGTGGGTTTATTGCCAAAGGGGCTCCACGTGAAGCCAAGAAGCATATGAGGATGCACCGGAAGAAGTGCGAATTAAGCGCAGACATTCGTATCGAAACGTCTAACCCCTTGCAAAATGGGCGGGACGGGATTACTTACGTACGGGTCATTATGTCAACAAGAGAAGACCAAACTGTTATTTCTTCTATAGAAGGAAGTAAGTGCGGTGTGTGTGGTGTTTCAACTCAAGGAAGGAAAATCCGCTCACTCTGGAACAATGCCCTCTGCGAGGAATGCGGAGAAGAAAGCGAAGAAGACGACTAAGATTTTTACAAAAATGTTATTTTACGAGGGCTTAGCCTTCTTAAAATCAAACTTTAATATAGTCCTTCTGCATACCGACCGAGTGCGACATTGCCCCCGCGTCCTCCTTCATTTCTTGCAAGACATCGCCGTATTTACTCGAGAGGTAAATGTGCCTCAACATTGAAGAGCCCACAGCCTTCCCAAACGTCTTGTTGAGAATCCGCGTGATCGCATTGACTTGCGTGAGCGGTTTGCCGTCGTAATAAACCAAGAACGGCACCGCCGTCGTCTTGATGATCTTCTTGCCCTTCAACAAGGGGTGAAATTTTAGATAAGTTAAAATTACAGCAAAAAGTGCGTCGGGGATGTCTTCCCTCAACTGCCCTTCTTTCTTGGCCGTCTTGTAGGCATTGAAGAGAAATTGGCGACTGTCGGTAATCAGATAGTTGGCGGTGATTGGCAACGACGCCGTATCGGTCTTGACAATCGTCATATTTTGATACTCATTACGGCGAGGGGCCTTATAGTAATACAAGGCCAACACGACATACTGGAGCAACACGTCATACTGGTGCGGATTGATTTCCTTGTTGCTTGAGAAGGTTTTGACCTTGGCTTCCAAGTCGGCAAAGGTCTTGCCCACTTCCTCCCACGTGATCCAGTTTTCTTGCTGTGTTTCCGATTTTTCGTTGGTGGCTTCCTTGCCCTTCAGCTCCTTGTTTTTGTCCATCATCAACTTGTAGTAATCGTCATAGAGCTTTTGTTTGGCCTTGTTGGACTTGTCGAGGCCTAACGAGCTTACAATGCTAATCAGATAACCCCTCTGGGTGTTTTCCTTGTATTTTTCAAGTTGCTGTGTGATGGCGGGGATGTCTTTGAGAAAAGTGAAGTTTTTCAGAGGCATATCGTCATTGAGCTTTTCCAGATTGCGAAGGTAGAGCTTGATCGAGGACGGGGCCAACTTTTTAGCCAGAAAGGCCTCGGCCAACGCCTTTTTGAAATCGGTCTCGTAGTTCATTTATCTTTACAAAGATTTTAATTTGTAATAATAAAATTCAGTAAAAAAACAATTTCAATTTCTTTTCTTGTCTATATTATAAATGAGTTGGAACTTGGCTCTTGAAATCAATAAACTCGTATCTATTACACGGGTATCTGGAAATGACATTTTAATTTTCAATTCAACGGGGACTAAACTCGCTTCGTACAAGACAACTGGCTTGTTTTTGGGAGATGCCGACGCTGGAGGGTCTTCTGCAGGACAAAATAGTTTTGTTGCGCCGTCCTACGGCACTTTCACATTCGGAGGCGTAGTTACTCCGCCAAAAATCTTGAGTGGTGGCGGACCAAGTCTTTATTTCCGTGGAGCAGGACACAACTTTGAAAATCTCGCTGGGACGCTCGGTGCGCAAGTCAATACAGGAGCAATTGTGGCTTCTGGAAACATCAGTTCAACAGGGTCGGTGAATGTCGCTTCAGTGGTTTCCACTGGTGCAATTTCAGGGACGACGATTACAGGCACAGGAGCCATTTCAGGCACGACGATTACAGGCACAGGCGCAATTTCAGGGACGGAGCTTACTGTCAATACTGCACGATTATCTACTGGGGCAGGAAACTTGGGTGGGAATATTGTATTGGGTAGTTCTACCTCTGGAACCAATTTAACTGGGGCAGGGCAAAACAATACGATAATGGGAACAGACGCAGGGAATGCTATGACCACTGGAAGTATCAACACCTATGTGGGGGTTGTATGCGGAGATGCGAACACAACAGGAGACGGAAATGTGGGGGTTGGAGCAGGGGCGTTGGGGGCTTCAACAACAGGAAGTAACAATACGGCAATAGGTAGAGATGCTCTAGGCGGTGTTATGACAGGCGACCAAAATATAGGTATTGGGTTCAATACTGGTGTGGTTACAAGCGGAGCTAACAATACGCTTATCGGTCAGGCGGTTGCTCGTTCTCTCACAACAGGAAGCGGAAACATTTGTATAGGGTATGATGTGGCGAATTTCGCTCCTGCTTTAGTATCAGGAAATTATAACTGTTATATTGGCTATGGAGCAAATGCGTCTAGTGCGTCAGTCTCTAGTGAAATTTGTATAGGGCAAGTCGTGGGTAAAGGGACATCAAGCATCGCTTTAGCAGGGACGGCTCTGTATTTACCCAATTACATAACTGGTGCTGGGACTTTACAAATAACGGCTGGGAACCTTGTTACAATTATATCCGACCAACGAGCAAAAGAGAACATCGTGTATCTGTCATCACAGGGCGAATTAGAGAAATTACTTCAAATTAGACCAGCCACTTATACATTAAAGTCCGACCCTGATTACGATAAGAAGAGTTATACCAATATTATTGCTCAAGATGTTGAGAAAATATTTCCAGATGTGATTGATGGTAAAAAATACGAGTATGAATATGTTAAAAAACCAACAGGGGGCTTTTTATTTGACGACGAAGGTAATCCCATCCCAGTGTTGGATGAAAACGGAAACAAAAAGCCTAGATTTAGAGGGTTTGACGCAAATGCCTTACTTTCACACACTATTTTAGCCGTTCAAGAACAACACGCCATCATCACAGACCTCAAGGCACAACTCGCCTCGCTAAAGAAATTCGTGTCGTTTAATTAATTTCTTGACTTATAATAAATGCGAAAGTGTTTGCTGTGTAAGGTCGAATTTAACGGGCATATGAATGTCTGCGAAAAGTGTTATGTTGAAAAGGTCTTGCCCCTTAAAAAGACCACTCTTACGAAAAAGGTCTATGTGGAGCCGACGGACTGGTAAAATCAATTTTTTAAAAATGAAAATTAAAAAAGTTATAAAGTAATCTCAAGCACAAGCAATGCCGTTGTCTGAAATGTATGAAGCACTCTCGTCGATCCAAGACTTGGGAATTAAAAAACTTATTGAAAAAGAAGGTGAAAAAGAAATAATGTGTCATTGTAAGTGGTTGCAACTGTGGTATGAAACGACTTTCTGGAATGACATTATTAACGATTATATTGACTTGATTTCAAAAGAAACAAAACAAAAAATAGTATGTGAAGTAGGTCTTACTAAGACTATTCAGTATATGATTAAAGAATGTGATGCCGTAAGCCTATTTTATCCTCGAAGTGAAATTGAAGACTATGAAGGACTTCTCTGCTCCTATTCTCTTCAATTAGTGGTTAAGGAACATCTGTGTGAACTGCACTTAAGTTATATTGTAAAGGTTGGCAATGACGAGGATACGTATTGTGATGAATGCGAAGAGTAAAAGGTGCGTCTTAAATTTATTATTTTAATAAATTTAAAATAACTTACCAAAGAAGAAATGACGCAAGACGTTCGGGAAGAGTATTCTTGGTATGCCGTAGATGGTATAGCCGTCGTCGCTCTTCTGCTACTTTTTTGTCCCCTTCTTGAAGATATAATCCATAATCTTTATACCCCAGCGCACCCACGGAAGCAAGGTATTGCCCTTCACTGTTATACACGTCAATTTTCTTCCCACGCTTTGTGCTTGGCTTTACTGTCAGTCCTGCTTCTTTTGCTTGGGCTTTTGTATGTGGCGTTATCACGTAAGCCATTTATAAAATCAATTTTATTTTAATTGATTTTTTTTTATTTTTCTTTAAGGACGTGCGGACTTCGGGGGCTATTACTCAGACTGCTACTCGACGAGTCGCTACCGCTTGGTGGAGCAGGAGGTGGACGAGCAGTAATAGGAATAGAAATATTAACAGGCCGAGCAGGAAATACACTGCTATTCGAGGGTTTAACCACTGATTTTCCCTTGGCTTGTTTGTCAAAGTATTGTTTGAGAAGTTGGCTAATGGTGGAACGGTGCGTATGAAGCCCCCGAGCGGGTGCAGGGCGTTTGACGGGGAGTTTGACGGGGGCTGAAACAGAGAAATTGCTGGGGCGTTTGACGGGGAGTTTGGCGGGGGCTGAAACAGAGAAATTGCTGGGACGTTTGACGGGGCGTCTGGCCTTTTTACGGCTTTGGAGTTTGACCTTGATTTCTGCCTTTGGCGTATAAAGCGAGTAATCGGCACGGGTCGAAGCAAAGCAGACACTGTAAGCGGGGTCCTTAACCACCGTGATTTGGCTATCAACCGCGTGGATCGACGATTTGAGCGAATAGGAGACAGCCACAGTGCGTTGATGGACGTCTTTGAACACAACGCCACTTGACTGAAAGAGGGCGGTTGAGAGGAAAAAAATCTTAAACGACTTTAGCAACGCACACAACAGCATTTATATAAAGCGATTTTATTATTTTTAAATACCTATTTAAAAAGAAAACCATTAAATAATGGGAGGGTTTTTAAAAAATGCACGTGATGCAATTAATAATTTATTTTTAATTTATTAATTTATTATTTTATTATTTTATTATTTTCAATTTATTTATTATTTCAAAAGTTATAAAGTTATAAAAATCAAAAATAATTTATTAAATTCATTATTTTAAAATCAACCAGACGATTTTAAAAACCAACCTCCTATTATTTAATAGATATGTTTTTAAATAGGTATTTAAATCCGTATTTACGACATCTTTACACGTAAAAATGTCGATTAAATCGCGTAAAAGATGTTTCCCCGTATATAACCGTTAAAAATATCGATATTTTTAACGGTTATATACCAATAAGTATCTAAATGCCTGTAAATATCTCGTAAATATCTATTGACTGATACATATTTACACGTAAAGTCAGATATTTGTATGTTGTTTTTGGACATTTTTCTAAAAAGTGCAATATTAAAATAAAATTTATCATATAATATAAATGTCGATTCAACTTGCGAGTAAGTATGACCCAACCCAGCCGTATCACGTGTATTACGACTTGTCGGCGATTAACAACGAGACGACAGGCACACAAATCCCTGTGAATTTTACAATGACCCAGACCCGTAATAACCCCTATTTGATGGCACCCGAGAATTACTTTATGTCAGTGAGCCGTTTCACGATGCAAACGCCCTCTTTGCCCTTGTTTGTGCCCCAAGTGCTTATCGGCCAAGCCAACCCCAACAAGACGGCGTATAGTCTTTCTCTTTCCTTTACCTACTTGGCCGTAGAATACATCTTCCAACAGTTTATCACCTATGTATGTTCGGACAGCACACAACCGACACCATCTGCCCCCACAACGGCGCAAGACTTCTCGTCGGATTATTACTACGTGTTCAACCTCCAAGACTGGGTGAAGATGATGAATACGGCTTTGATCGCGTCTTATACGGCGCTTACAACAGACCCTGCATTTATTGCATCAGGCGCCGTGTTGCCGTCCACCAACATTCCCTTCTTTGAGTGGAATTCGACCGACCAAGTCTTCCAATTGAGTGCCGATAATGCTGGATACAATTCCGCCTTGGCTTCGCCCATTAAAATCTTTCTAAATACGGGGCTTTACACCTTGCTAAACAACTTTCCCATTCTGAAGAATAACCCCTCGTCGGTGGTCGCTTCCGGCAAGAATTACCAGTTCAACTTTTACAACAACAACGGTCTCAATCTCTACAATATGGGCACTTACTCGGTCATCCAGTTGTTCCAAGACAACTCGACCGTGGGCCTGTTTAACCCCGTCCAAGCTATTGTTTTCACGTCGTCGCTTTTGCCTCTCGTCCAAGGCGTGATTGGCAACACAAAAACATACAATACGGCTTCCACGGGCCAAAACAATCAGGTCGCACCCGTTATCACCGACTTTGTGGTTCCATTTTCAAAAGACAACCAGTTTCGGCCCAACTTGGAATACACGCCAAGTGGCGAATATCGCTTGATCGACTTGTATGGTTTGACGCCTCTTCAAAGCATTGAAATAACTGTGCAGTGGCGTGATATGTTTGGCGTCTTTCATCCGTTCCAGTTGCTCTCGGGATGCTCGGCACAGTTAAAGCTGATGTTTCGCAGAAAAGATTTCGGAAACGTGGGGCGTGTGGCCTAACGCAAAGGATCAAATTTAAATTAATTTTTTACTAAAATTAATTTTTGTGGTAGATTAAGGAGCGGGATTATACACCATATAGTTATAGGTAGAGGTGTTCGCGGCCGTTGAAGCAAAACTAAAACCAGTTCCTGCTGTAATTGATGTAACGCTAACGGGACCTGCCGTTCCTGCGGGTGTATTAATAGTTAATATAATACTGGCCCCAGCTTGAATAGCAACCAACGGCACGGCAACGTTAGTAACGCCGTTCGCGGCGGGTGTAACACCTGAAGCTTGAAGATAACGCGTTTGTAAGCCATTTTCGAGTAAAGCCATTTTTTATTATAAGAAGATAAAAAATTATTTTTTTTTAATTATTTTATTTTTAGCCCTCTTTACATCAAGCGGTCGTGCATACGGCCACCCGATTTGCCCATACCCAAGGAGGAAAGAGCTTTATCTACTTTCGACCCCATATCACCCGACTCACGCAAGTATTTGCGTGCGTGTGGCATCACGTAGGGCAACACTTTGCCGACCACTGACTTGAGCGAGTCCATAAAACCGCCTCCTACGAGGCGTTCGGCATCCGCGCGAAAGTAGGGCGTTTGCGTAACGACCTCCAACACGTCCTTCTTGGTCAACAAACCAGTATACACACTTGCCGAACCTCGTTCCAGAGCCATTACACCTGAATTCATTGTGATAATGACAAGCTCTTGAGCGCCGATAGTGGCTGCGCCTTGGTTGAAGGCATTCAAGGTTACTTGGAGCGAAAACGAACCGAGCGAACCGGCCGCGTAATATTGCTCCTGAAGCGGAATGTCTTTGCCGAATTCCAACACAAGCAAGGAGCCAGAAAGGGGTTTCTTGTTTGGACCACCTGTCGTTGGATCGGCCAAGTTGGCAAAGCCCGTAAATTCCAAAAATGACTGATTCGAGCCGTTTTCAACAGACATTCTGTATAAATCCTGAATCGAGGCAGACGAAAGGATACCAGAGACGTTATTGAAACTAATTGATACGGGATTTGCATCGGACAACGTAAAAAAGCTGTCGGTATCCGAGTTGAGAAGTGCCCCTGATTTACGGATAAAAATGATGAGTTTATCCGGAATAACGTTGAGCTGAATTGTGGAGCTTGAAAAGGAGGCAGAAGTGTTTGTTGTTCCGGCATTGGCAATTGCTGTCAAATAACGTGGAAATTCAGCGTAGGGCACAATATTTCTGCTTTGGAGCAATTGAGAGGGATGAGGCGAAAGGAAGTTGAACAACAATTTCGAGTTTGCGTAGCTCGTAACAGTAACCGTCTTTGGGTGGGCGGAGGCGTGTCGCCACACACGAGTAGCATCACCCATCGAAAACTGGAAGTTCATATTTTGCACACCATAAATGCCTTGACTATTGCTCTTTGGGTTACACGAAAGAAATGGCGAAATCAACAAGGGCTCAGCACAGGTGAATGTAACAATTGTAGTTCTTGCGGTGCCATCGCCAATGGCGTTACCAGTAATGGAATCCAAGACCCACGAACCGCGAGGATAAATGGAGTTGTCGCTCACGTTTTGGAAAGCACCAAGCACGTTGTTGGACGCACCCACGGCATCGGAATACTTTTGGTAAGTATCCACGGCAGTCGGACACGTGCCGTTGTAACGGGCCAACTCGCGAGGGTCTTGAAAACGCAACAAAGCAGGGAGCACGTCTCTGACGTTCAAACTGACGGAATTATTGTTTATTTGGGCGGTCATCACATTGATCAGTTGATGAAGGGGGAAAGGAGCTAAAGCATCGGTAATACCGTAATTGACGTTGAATTCGCCAATTGGGGGAGTGCCAACGATCGATAACACAACCGTGGATTTAAACAGGACGCGACGGTCAATGATTGTGGTTTCTGAGGGTACCTGAATGTTGTATGTGTGTGATGACACAGTTGAAGAAACGGCTACGAAAGGGGCTGGGTTGACGCTTTGGGCGCCTTGCACCACGGCATACGTGATCTTATCAGAACAATCGAGACGCGAGTCGAGCACTAAAACTTTTTGGATGTCGGAGCTCATTTTTTATTACAAAGAAAAAAATAAAATAATTTTTTATTTTATTTTATTTTTTTGAAAGACAGAACGATAGGTTATTTAAATGTTTGCCCAAATCGGCGTAAAGCATTCATATTTACCCTTGCTGACCCATATAAATTTTGTCGGCCATCGCGGAAATCAAAGGGGCTTGACATTGGTAAGCGAATCGCCCTTCTTCCCCTTCTTCCCCTTCCCTTTGCAACAAGAGGCCCTTCTTCCTCTAACTCAAACTCTTCGGGGTCTTCGGGGAAAATCAGTTGTCCTTCTTCGGCTTGTTTTACTTCTTCTGCTTCGGCTTCTACGGGCTGATCCTCTTCTTCTTCTTCTTCTTCGGGCTCTTCTTCTTCGCCAGCATTTGCCTCGTATGCCTCCTCTATTTTTTTTATAATTGTATTTAGAGTAGCTTTTTTGTTATCTAAAAAATTCTTTTTTAGCACTTTGCTGAGAGGCAAACCTCCAGCTTCATCTAAAAGTCGTTCTAATGTTTCTAACTGGCTTTTAAGAGGTTTACCGCTTATCAAATCTAAAATGTCCTTTTTTGTAAAAGCACTCATTTCTTCGGGCTCTTCTTCGGAATTTTTTATAATACGATTCACAAGGGCCAAGGCAACCTTCGTATCTCCGGCTAAAAATTTGTCTTTTTGTTCCTCTGTAACAACTACGGGGTCGCCTTGCTTTTTCAAAAGATCCAACGTATAGTCAAGTTTAGCTTGTGGAGCCAACCCGCTCGTTTGCTTTTGAATGTCAGACAATGTAAGTCCTCTTGTTTTAAAGACGGGTTTAGTCGTAGGCGTAGTTAGCTTTAAAATATCGCCAAATTTCTCTTTGGACTCTTGCTTACTGGCCTCGAATTCTTGATCGAGCTTGTTGAGTCTCTGCTTAATGTCTCTCTGTCGGTCTTGATTATCGGAAAGTAATTGCTGAATTTCAACTATTTCTTGTTTGAATAGGTTTAGATCGCGTTGGTCGTCATCTTCAACTTCGTGTTCTTCATCCGCGTCATCTGCCTTTACGCGTGAAAAATCAGCAGTCTGTATCGCATCAATAACGGCCTGTCGTAACCCCTGTGCAACTGGACCCGTCATATTGGCAACTTTTACCTTCGTTTTATAATCATTAAATGCTTTAATTAAAGCGACATTGGCGGGTTTTGGGGGCATATTTGGACGAGTCTGTAAAATGGGTAATAAATAGTCCCTAAAATAGGTTCTATAGATGGAACCTTGTCCATCAAACTTCTTTTGGCCCATATCTGTCTGAAATCTGGATCGAAGTTGGGTTTCGGTGAGCGGTTTTCCTTCATTGGGGTAATCATACAGATCATCGGGTGGTTGTTGTAGGCCTTTTCTGGCATCAATGATACGTTGTAACGCGATTACCTGTGCGTCCTTATCGCGAAGAGCCCTTGAGTAATCTTGCTCCTGTTTTTCCAATGCCGGCAATTCTGTTTTAATTTCTCTTTTATAGTCGGCCATCTGTGCGGGATCTTTTGCAGTAAGATCGCCACGAATTTTACCATACTCGCTTTCAAGCGTCTCAATTTCTTTTTTATTGAGCGATTCCTTCAAATTGGCTGGAAATTGGAATCCCGCTTCGTCCTCAAGTGCCTCCAGTCGTGCTTTGTCTTGGGTCATTTCAATTGGCAATTTTAACAACGACACCTCGCGAAGGTCAGATGAATCTCTAAGATTTTGTAAAGCCATCCGTTGGCCGAGCGTAAAGTCCTCCGCCACAAGTCGTTGGATGGACGCATAAATCTCGCCTTGATCCAACGGCTTGTAATAACTGCCTTGTTCCAAGATTTCCTTGACAAACCGATATACGGCAAGGCTTCTTACAAGCTGGAAAATTTCGCTTGTTGGCTTCCTGTTACTAAATAGGTATTGGATGCCTTCACTGAGACCATAGACAAGGGCATCAATGTTGCCTGTGATTTCTTGAAATTTTGTGCGAATGACGTCTTGGCTGACGCGACTCAAATCGGGTTGCGAATACAGACGGACCAATTGGTTATAACTCGTGATAAAATCGCCGTTGTTGGTAATCGTCTCAAACGCCCGTCGAATCTCTGGGTCGGACAGATTCGTCCTATTACTGGTAGTGATATTTGACAGCAAATAATCCAATGCACTGGTTTTTGTTTCCGTGATTTTATTCACACTCTCAATAAGCTTGTCAATTGATACCTCGATTTCTCTGTCTCGCGTTTTTCGTGGAGCTACCGTTTCTTCGGACAATTGGACCCGATTGCGGGTTAAATTATTCACGGAACGATTAATATTAAGGTCGTCGTCGAGGACCTCCTGTATCTGACGATCTCGCAACGATTTCATTTATAATATATGAAAATAATATAAATATTTGTATTTGATTTTGATTATTTGTGATTTGTTTAAAAACCTTACTTGTAAAGCCCGTGGGCCTTGACGTACTTTGAGGCGTCGATGAGTTTCAAGCCCTTCTCGAGCATCACTTTTTTGACAATCGCTGCCCGTCTTTTACGGCCGTCCCCACCGGCCCCGCCAATCACGGCCTGCATCTGGTTACGTTCACGCACTTTTGGCTCAACCGTTTTCGGGTCTGGAATGTTGGCGTTACGGGGCATTCCCGCTCCAAAGTAATCCTTGAGGCGATTGAGGTCGAATTTCCCCAAATCCGCTTTCAGTTCGGCCGTGCCTCGGCCAAGCCCAATAGCCTGTCGCCCCTTGTTGACCGTCTCTGTTATTTTACCAGCAATAGGCATCAAAACCGAATTAATTTTCTCGGGGAATTGTTTGAAGAAATTGGCGATACTGTCAAAGAAACCACTTCCAGAAATATGCTTTTTGCCGTAACGGCCGAGGCCCACGTAGTCCTTCAAACGGTTGGCATCGAATTTACGCAAGTCGGCCTTGAAATCTTCAAAGCCCTTGCCACGTAGACCTACAGCACGTTTAAAGTCCATCAATTCCTTGGGTTTGCCAAGGCCGATGTAGTCTTTGAGACGGTTAAAATCAAATTTACCCAAATCGGCTTTTAATTCGGCTGTGCCCCTCCCCATTTTGTGTTCGCTGTCAAGCATCACTGTGCCGTCGGGCATTATGTGGGTCTTACCACGTTTCTTACCACCAATCACTCGCTTAACTTTCTCTTCCGCTCGTCGGTCGGCCATTGGTGCCATCTCGTCTCGGTTGGGTAGAAAATTCATACCCGCCCCAACGTTTCCCAACTCGAACACGTTTTCAGGTGGGGGAAGGGCTGCGATTTGACCGCAACCGGTTTTTCTGTAGGCCTTGCTCCCTTTACCGCCACCCGCTCCAATCGTGGGTTCGTAGCCCATATCGCGGACGGTGGCCGACGCGTAGCCAGATCCGCCGGACATTCCGTCGCCCTCCATATCACGCGACATACACCGACAGGGCATACAGGCACAGGGGCATTTTGAAGCATTGGCGTGTTTACCTCCACTCATTCCAGATCCTTCAAAACTATCGGTCAATTCACCGTTCAAGTGGTTTATGTATTTCAGTAGGTTGCTGTGAACATCACTCGAAATCATTTCGCCATATCCGTTTGCATACATTTTTATTATATGGAGAATTTTTTATTTATTTTTATAAATAAATATGGAAACCAACACACAAACCGCTCTCATTGGAGCAGGGATATCTGCCGGTCTTTACACACTATTAAAATCGTTGAAATATTACTACGAGCACTATTATATCAAGTCCGAGTGCCACGGCTCAAAGGAGTTGGTGATTTCTTTGGAGGCCAAAGAAGGCGTGAAAATTGACGAAAAAGAAGAGAAAAAAATCGAAATTGAATTAACAAATTTACAAATTTAAATCTCGTATATACTAAATGGAAGCCGAATACGCACGAATCCAACAACTCTATTACGGACCTCCTCCAACGCCCTCGCCTTCTCCAGAGCTTGATAAGCCTTTAGTCGTTGATCCTCAGCCTCAGCCTTTAGAAAAGGCCGAACCCCAAATTCAGCCTGTTGAACCCCCCGTTGAACCCTTCCTTATCAACGAGGACATTGTCTACTGCGACATCTGTGGCGGTAAATATACTCACTACAACAAGAATCGCCACGAACGCACAGCAAAACATAAAAAGAAACAGGCAAGTTATACGGTTTCTGATTCCTCTACCTTCGTCATCACGACTTCCGAGGAAGTTGCACCGATCTGATCGGCATCCTTGATTTTCAGATCTTTCACAATAAGACACACGCTTTCAGTAATTGGCAAGGCCCGACTGGAGCTTGTATCGTCTTTGGATTTTTCAAGCAACGTAAAGCAAAGGGCCTTATCATTTTCTTCACATTGGAGCACATCCGATACGCCGTTGTCGCACAAATGCGTGAGGGCTTCATCTTTGGTCCAAGTGGGTTTTGCGTAGATCACGTTGTAGATTACCAACATTTTATCTATTACAAGATATTTATTTTTTATTTGTAAAAATAAATCTAAAATGGGTTTAAAAACCTACTCGATCGTGGTGATCTGGGCAAGTCCCTTGTGATCTTTGTGCCACTGGTTGGCCTTTGTCAGAATATTCTCGCGATTGATCTTGTAATAGGCCTTGAAATATTCTTGTTTGGCTTTTAGGGCCTCCAAGTCGGCTTCAGACAACCCCTGCAACCGCAAAATTCGCGGTGCTGTGGATGGGTTATTCTTGTGGTATTGCTTACGTGCTCGCTCGTTTAGCTTCAAACGGCGCTCTTCATCGGTCAAAACACGTGGGCGAGGCATCTTTATTATATATAAAATGTTTTTAAATAATAAATTCGATTTTTAAAATTTAATTTTATTTCTATTTAAAAATCTTTAGTTATATAAAATGGACGCGTTTATTGAAAAATGTAGAACGTCTGGTACAGATTATCACACACACGTTAGTATGAGCCACCCAAAGGGGAAATTTGTAATCGACAAACCAGTTAGTGAAGAGTTTTGGAAAACGTATAGCGAGTCTGTGTATGAAGGTAAAGAAGTGCATTTGGCCGAAAAACTTCAAGGCTTTATTCCGGTGTTGGTTGATATTGACTTGAAGGTCGAATTTACGGAAGACAAAACAAAGTTGTACGATGATTACCAACTGGAAAATATCGTCAGAAATTACCAAGATATCTTAAAAAATATTCTACTTGACCCCAAGCCAGAAAACCTGTATTGCTTTGTTTTAGAAAAGCCGTCATACAAGGTAGAAGCAGGTGGAAAAGAATACACCAAGAACGGTTTCCATTTACATTTTATCAATACGTTTCTAACCAAAAACGACCACGAAAACCATTTAATTCCACGCGTGCGAAAGCAAGTTAACAAGGATCAGACGTTTAAATCGCTTGGGTTTGAAAAGTCGGGCGACTTGATTGATGGAGCCGTTACCCGTAATCCGTGGTTGATGTATGGGTCGTCGAAAGCAGAAGGAATGGCCTCCTATAAACTCACAAAAATTTACAATGACAAAAGGGACATTATCACTCTTGAAGAGGCTACCAAAAACTATGCCTTGTATGACATCGATGAAAATTTGATTCCAATAAATAATCCAGAATTTTTATTGCCCCGCATTCTAAGCGTTATTTCTTGGGGTCGCGAGGTATGTGAATTGCGTAGCAATTTGACAAGTGTTGCAAAAGTTGCCCCGATTGTACAGGAAGAAGAAGAGGAAGAGGAATTGGACGAAGACAAGCAGAACGAGCGAAAAACGCAAATCGCGTTAGGGCTTCAACACGTCAAAAAAGAACGCTTCAAGGATCACTTGACGTGGATACAACTCGCCGGTATGATGGTCAAAAACAAGCTACCACTCAATGATTTCATTAAGTATTCAAAAGAGTCTGGGTATACCCCCTTTGATGAGAAAAGTTGTAGCAAAAAATGGTATGAAACTGTCGGACGAAATGACAAGAAGGCGGGTGGCTTCCCAATGCTCAAACGTTGGTTTGAAGAGGACGGACTCGATTGGAAAAAATTATTTCC
>Ga0181349_1000219_pt1 | contig 24043 bp, 36 predicted proteins | sample Su13VDMM110SD_FD_130106 | JGI IMG/M metagenome (GOLD analysis project Ga0181349, IMG submission 130106) | Freshwater viral communities from Lake Michigan, USA - Su13.VD.MM110.S.D | ecosystem: Environmental > Aquatic > Freshwater > Lake | place: USA: Michigan | collected 2013-07-16 | reverse complement strand
TTTAACTATGTATAAATCTACTGTTTTTTATCCAAGAAGATGGCATGGAATTCAAGATATAGATTTACATACAAAAGTAGAAATTCCGCCTGAATCTGTAATGTTTCAATATGGTTATTCTACAAATAATTTAGAAAGTAAAATATAATGGAATTTTTATATATAAATTTAGAAAAAGATACTGATAGAAATGAAGATATGAAAGAACTATTAAAAGATTTTTCATATACTCGTATTTCAGCTATAAAACATGATTATGGTCCATTAGGTGCATCACAATCTCATATAAAAGCTCTTGAATATGCAATTGAAAAAAACTGGGATTCTGTATGTATTATGGAAGATGATTTAGTATGGAATGAACGTGAAAAAAATTGGTTAATTTTACAAGATTTATTAAAAAAACCATTTGATGTTATTATGTTATGTGGTGTTTTAGTTAATTATAATAAAGAAACTTATAAATTAAAACAATCTAATTGTGCTGCTGGTTATATTGTTCATAAAAATTATTATAAAACTTTATTAGAAAATTTTAAAGATGGATATCAAAAATTTTCAAAGGATTATTATAGACCTATTATGAAATGTTTATGGAATAAAAATGGATATGACATAAGACGTCCTTCCTTAAGTTATTTGTATAGAGTTGATACATATTGGCATTCTTTACAAGAAAAAGATAATTGGTTTATTATACCTTTATTTATTTCAAAACCTAATATTTCAAATACCGAAAAAAAATACACAGATTATTCTCATATATTTCTTAAATAACATTATTTACAGTTCCTTGTACTGATATAATATATCCTTTAAATCCTAATTGTGGATATTTAGATTTTAATAAAGATTGTAATTCTTTTAATTTTTCAATATGTATTTTTTCATCTGTATCTGGTTTCTCTAAACCACCAAGAACTAATTTTTTATATGCTCCACAATCCATATGATCAAATACCCAAATTTCTTGAATATCATGTAATGCTATTGCTAATCCTACATGATCATGAAATGTTTGTCCCCAATGTGGAAATTCATTTTGTAAAACACCTACAGATGCACCAGCTAATGTAAATAAATCATAATCACCTTTTAAATCTTGTGTATGTGTTAAATACCATGCTAAAGAATTTGCATATCTTGGATCAATACATCCTAAAACTAATACAGATGCTCCACCCGATTTAAATCCTTCAATAGATGGTTGTAATCTTCCTCCAAAATATCCACTAAAAAATGCTAAAAAAACAATGACTAAACCATACAATAAATATTTATTTTTTCCTAAATTCATTTTATTTTTATAATTATAATAAAAAAATGTTAAATCAATATTTATTAGAATTTATGGGATCTTTAATAATATCTTATGCTTTAATATTTACACATGAAAATCCTTTAATTGTTGGTCTTACACATACTGGTGTTCTTTATTTATCATCACAAAATTCTTTAAAAGGACATTTTACACCTTTATCAATTATATGTGATTTATTTTTACAACGTATAGAAGTAATTGAAGGTTTAAAATTAATTACTATACATATTTTATCAGCTGGATTAATTAGTTTTCTTTATATTACAGCATAAGTAATGATATAGAATCATGTATAATAGCTATCCAATATGCATCTTTTAAAGTCCAATTGAAACCTAAAACAAGAAAAGAAAATAGTATTAAAGAACGTAAGAAAATTATAAATATTGGGTTCGACATCAACATTTATATTCTTCCTTAAAAAAATTTCTTTTATAATAGTATAACAAGATGGGCGGTGGTTTAATGCAATTAGTATCTTATGGTGCACAAGATATCTACATTTCTGGTAATCCCCAGATTACTTTCTGGAAAATTCTTTATAAACGTCACACTAACTTTGCCATGGAAGCTATTGAAGTAACTTTTAATGGTCAAGCAGATTTTGGTAAACGTGTGACTGCTGTAATTAATCGTAATGCTGATTTAATGTTTCGTACTTATTTAACGGTTGTTCTTCCTCAAGTAGAATTGAAAGCTACTGGTGGTGCAACTACTAGTGGGACTACCCAATTATCTGCTTTCCGTTGGGTCAATTATATTGGTCACAGATTAATTAAACAAGTTGAATTAGAAATTGGTGGTCAACGTATTGATCGTCAATATGGTGATTGGATGCAAATCTGGACTCAATTATCTACGGAATCTGGTTCTGTAACTGCTTTAGATTCTTTATTAGGTAATACTCATGATCTTGTTTTACTTAAACAACCTGGTGGTGTTGCATTAGATGGAACTTGCTCTGGTTCTGAAACTACCTTATCTTGTGTTGCTCGTTCTGGTACTCCCATGAAAACGTTATATGTACCTCTTCAATTTTGGTTTTGCCGTAATCCCGGTCTTGCAATTCCTTTAATTGCTCTTCAATATCACGAAGTACGTATTAATGTAGATTTTGAAATTTGGGAAAATTGCGTATATGCTGAAGGAGCTGATGGTGTACCCGCCCGCCCCGATGCTCTTTCTTTAGCTGCTGCATCTGTCTATATTGATTATGTTTACCTTGATACTGAAGAAAGACGTAGATTCGCACAACAATCTCATGAATATTTAATTGAACAAGTACAATATACTGGTGCTGAATCTATTACTTCTTCTTCTAACAAGATTCAACTCAATTTCAATCACCCCGTAAAAGAACTTGTATGGGTAGTACAACGTGATTCTTTTGTTGATTGCTCTTTTGCTAACTGGACGTCTACTGTAGGTGGACAACAACCTTTTAACTATTCTGATGATTTCTCTACGGAAGGTATCATTATGTCTCTTCTTGCCACAGGTACTTCTAACAGTACCCCCAACGCTACTATGGCTCTCGGTAATTCTGCAACTGGAATGGCTTCTGGACTAGAAGCATTTGGAACTACTGCATTCCCTGGTTTGAATGCTTCATCTGGATCTGCTGGTCAATTTGCTGAATTCGATACGGGTGTCAATTATTTACTTGCAAAAGTAATTTTAGATTCTGGTGTACGTTGTGAAGGTAAAAATCCCGTTGAAGTTGCTAAATTACAATTAAATGGACAAGATCGTTTTACTGAACGTGAAGGATCTTATTTCGATAAAGTACAACCTTATCAACACCACAGTCGTACTCCTTCTACGGGTATCAACGTTTATTCCTTCGCCTTAAAACCCGAAGAACACCAACCTTCTGGATCTTGTAACTTTTCTCGTATCGATAAAGCTACTCTCCAACTCTCTGTTTCCTTAAACACTGTAATAGGTGCACGTACCGCACAAGTACGAGTTTATGCACTCAACTACAACGTTCTTCGTGTAATGTCTGGCATGGGCGGACTTGCTTACTCAAATTAATCAACTTGGTGGTCTGGATTGCATTTACCACCCATTTATACACTATGGTATTATTATTAGTATAACAATAACCGAATGGAATTTATAATTGAAGGCGAAACGCGTAATAAAACTGGTAGGCCCGCAATGGGAAATACATTTGAAGAATTTGATACATATATCCAAGGAACAATATTTACAAAAGGTCATCCTATTCTATATAAAATAGATAAGGATGACCTAGAAAAAGTTAAATCAAGAAATTGGTTTGCGTGTAGTAATTACATTGGTTCAAATATTACAATCGGTGGAGTTCGTAAAATTCTATATCTTCATAATTTTATTATGAATAATATTGTATTTCCAGGTAGAGGTGCTAAATCAAGTATTGATCATATTAATAGAGATGGTCTAGATAATCGTAAAGAAAATTTAAGACTTGTTACACAAACTCAACAAAATTTGAATCAAAAAAAGAAGAAGAGAACTGCTACGCTTCCAGAAGGTATTTCTGAAATACCAACACATATTTGGTATATTAAAGCTAATGGTGCACATGGAGATCGATTTGGAATTGATTTGAAATCTGAAAAGTTTAAATGGAAAACTACATCATCAAAAAGTGTTTCTATAACAGATAAATTAAAACAAGCTATTGAAAAACTTCAAGAATTATATATTCAATATCCTCATCTTAAGAGAGATTTAACTAAGTTTATTTAGATCAATTTAAAAATAAATTTTTCAGATTTATCTTTATTTTCAAAACTTGGTATTAATTCTACATAAGCTAATGTTTTTATAGGTGGTTTTTTAAATAAACTAAATTTTGTTTGTAATGAAGTTGGAAGAATAGCTAGACCTGGATATTTATCATGATAAGATTCTGTATAATTTCGAGAATCACATAAATGATTATGAATTATTTGTATTGATAAAGATGGATTTGATACTATAAGTCCAGAATTATAAAGACATAATGAAAAACGATTCTCACATCCTGGAATACCCATTAAAATATCTGAACAATTTTTTATAGGATTTAAAGGTTTATAAATTATCCATGCATCTTGAGTAGTTGATCCACTTGATAAATCATAAAAAGAACATTTCCATTCTTTTAAAGGTAATTTATAATCATTTAATAATTGATATCTTGTTAAACAATATGCAGAATTTGGTGGAATTTTTTGAATTAAATATGAAGTTTTATAATCTAAAACAATATCTGAATTTATTAGAATATTTATATTTTTAAAATCATATAAATCTAAAAAAGTTTGATATGATGGTCTTTTTTCTATAAATATACATTCAAGTTTAGGATGTTGATATATAAATGGAATTTCACATAATAATTTTAATTTTGTAAGAAAAGGATTTTCTAAATTTAATTCAATAGATTTTAAAACTTCTTTTTCATGTTCTTCTTCAATTTTATACCATGATGTCCAAAGAATCATTCTATATATAAATATATAAATATATATAAAATGCCTTCTAAAACATTGAAAAAAAAAGTTCTAGTAAATGTGGCCCTCCAACTAAAATAAAAAATAAATAAATATTAATATATAAAAATGGAAGGACCAACTCCTAGAGTTAATGACTATGAAGTTTTTGTTAAGGTTAGCGGAGGGAGATATGGTCCTTATACAGTAAAATCAACGGATACTATGTTAAGTTTAAAAGAACAATTCTCAAAAAAAGAAGGTGTTGCTATTGAAAAAATAATATTTCGTGATATTTATTCAGACGATACAAAAACCTTTGCAGATCTTGGTTGGAATGCTAATGTAAATACAACCGTTCCTGCAATTTTAAGAAGATTAGGAGGGAGAAGAAAAACAAGAAAATTAAGAAAAACAAGAAAATTAAGAAAAACAAGACATCGTAAATTTTAACTTACACAATAAATAGATACAAAAATAAAATGTTAGTTGTTGAAGCAAAAACTGTACAGACGGGTGCTATGAGAACTTTAATTGAAGCTTTACGTTCAATTTTAGTTGAAATGTCATTAACATTTGATAAAGATGGTATAAAAATGATTGCTATGGATAATACTCGTACTGTTTTAGTACATCTTATATTACATGCTGATAAATTTGAAAAATATTCATATACAAAATCAACACCTAAATTTATTATTGGTATTAATACTGATCATTTATATAGAATTATAAGAACAGCTGTTAATGATGATACAATTACATTTCAAATTGATCAAGATGATTTGAATTCATTATGTATTATAATGGAAAATTCTGAAAAGAAACAAGTACATAAATATAAATTAAATTTACTTGATCGTGATGAACCAGCAATTAAATTACCCGATACAGAATTTTCTACACGTATAATGATGCCATCTTTAGATTTTCAAAAGTTATGTAGAGATATGACATTATTATCTGCAAAAACTGTAGAAATTACAAATATAGGTTCTTCTTTAACATTTAGTTGTAAAGGACATTTTGCTACAAGAACTACAACAATGGGTGATTCAGAAAATGAATTTAATATTACTAAAAATACGAATGATGAAATTGTTTCTGGTAATTTTTCATTAATGCATTTAGGATTATTTACAAAATGCACAAATTTATGTAATAATTTAGAAATTCATATGAAGAATGGATGGTTTATAATGTTTCGGTATGTTGTAGCTAACTTAGGGGAAATAAAGTTATGTTTGATGCCATGTACTGCTTAAACCCATAATGAAAATCCATAATATTCTCGTAAAAACATAACTGATCTAGCAACTATTTCTAGACCTAAAAAACTAGTAAATAATGTTGTCATTAATATAGTAACTCCAATTCGGGTTTCTTTATTAATTGGTATACTAAATAATTCTAATAACGGATCAATTGCTAATGGTGAATCCTTTCCTCCTAATTTAATTTCTAATGAAGTGCATATACACATATGTAAAATAATATGTTGAATCCATACAACTAAAGATACAATAAAAACAATAAATTGAAACCAAAATACTGGATAAATAACATGCGATACAAAAACTAAACTAAAGAAAAATAATAAAACAAATATGTGTAATGTATATGTGATCTTTGATAATGCTTCATTATTATCTGAAATCCAACCATAAAAGAATTTTACAAAACTTTCTAAAGAATTTACTAATAATGTTCGTATTTGTTTGCGATCCATTTATAATAATTACTTAGGTCTTGATTGGTTGAAAGTATACGTAACATCATCAGTAACACGAAAATAAGCTAAATTTTGATTTAGAATTTGTTTACTACATTTTGTTTTATCTGTATTCCAAATTTTAATAATATGAAATTGACCTTTTGGAGATATAGAAATTCCAGCTAAAGTTCCTTTATTTTCATTTAAAAGTTCATCTGAAAGACAGTGAACCATTAAATCTATAAAAGAAGTATGTGCTTGTTGTGCATCAATTTTTTTTGACCATGTTCCACCTTTTTCCATTTGTGGAGCATCCCATTGTGGAGGACAATCATTTTTCATAAAGAAGAACATTCCACATTCCCATGCTTCTTTAGGAATTATATCAATAACACTCCAAAATTGTTGTACATTAGTAAAATCTGCAACTTTAATATAATCTTTTAATTCATAACCTTTTACTTCTGGATCATGATACCATAAGATCCATCTTGATGAAAATTCCATCCTTTATATTTCTTTGAATGTTTACATCATTAAAACGAATTCGTTTTCACATTAATAGTTTTATAAACTAAAATAGAATGATTACAAATGCATTTATATATTCTGTTCGCTTTGCTGACAAATTAACATTACCTAAAATAATTAGTGAAAATATTTCAAAACTTCGTTTAATTCCAGCTACTTATAATCGTCCAACAAAATTTATAAAACAACTTCCAAAAGAAGTTGAAGATAATTGGAGAAAGAAACTTCTTGTTGATTTAGTACGTAGAATTCGTGAAACAGATGATCCACAATATGATGAAGTATTTAGTATTTTAAATATTGTTGCTGTTCCAACATTAGAAAAACTTTCAAAACAAGCATTAGAAATTATTAAAAAACGTGACGAACAATTTCGATTGCGTGTAACAACTCTTTTATTTGATAAAGCAATTAGAGAATCCTTTTATGCTGGTATTATGGCAGATTTTGCTTTGATTTTAAAAAAAGAAATTCCAGAAATTTCAGTAGATCTTGAAACACAATCTAAAATGTTTACATCTTTGTATGATATGTCAGATACACTTTTATATCCAAAACTTGAAGATCCAGAATTTAAAGAAAAACTTATTTTGTGGTCAAAACAAAAAAATATTCGAAGAGGATATGCAAGATTTGTAACACATTTATTTACACGTGATTTAGTAACTAGTAAAATTCTTCAAGAATCTATGCAAAAAGTTATTGAAGATTTACAAAATACAATTATTGAATTGAAAACAGAACAAACAGAAGAAAATGCAACACAATATGCAGATTTTCTTTATGAAATTGCAAAACTTTTAAAACCAACAGCTGTAGAATTAAGAGGACTTATTGCAACAAAAATTGATGAAATATTAAAAAGACCTCGTGTTGAATTACCTTCTCTAAATATGAGATCAAGATTTAAATTAGAAGATACATTAAAATGCGTAAAAGTTGTATAAATTATGTTATAAGAAAAATATAAAATGTTGCCATCAGCTAATGTTTTATTAAAAGCAGCACAAGTTAGTATTGATGAAGATAAACCAATCTATTTAGATTATTATCAAGATTCTGTTGATAAAAAATGTTGTATTGGTGTTCAAGGACAAACAAAATATTTAGTAAAATCAACAGATGAATATACTTCAACTATACAAACAGTTTTTAAATGTGAGAATTGTTATGTAGTTATGACAGAAAATTCTTTGTATATTGTAGATGCATCTGTACCCGTGAAACGCGTTTTAGGAGACGCTGAAGAAAAACAATAAAGAAATAATGGATTATCCACCACCTCATTATATTTTATTTGAACCTTTGAATGATAAACAAACAATAGAATTATGGAAAGATTATAAAATAAAACATCCAGATTGTGAATATGAAGAAATTGATGCATCTATAATATATTCTACAGAAACATTTGCACCATGGTTTGATATATGGATATCAAAAGTTCCAGAAAAATTTGCAAGATTACGTATATTAATTATATGGCATTCAGAATTTTTAACGTTTGCATGTCAACAAATGTTAAGAAGACAATTAGAACAACGTTCTTTTAAAAATAGAGTATGGTTTCATATTGAAGAACCTACATCTTTACAAACTGCATTAATTAGTAGATGTATCGTAAAACGAATTCCAGAATCTATTTCTATTTTAAAAGATAAGAAATGATCCATGTATTTACAGATGGTGCATGTATCCAGAATGGAAAACAAGGAGCAAAAGCTTCCTTTGCAGGTTGGTTTCCTGAAAAGAAAGAATTATCCTTTTCAAAACTTTTAGAAGATGAACAAAAAACAAATCAGAGAGCTGAATTAAAAGCTATTTATGAATCTATAAAAATTGCAAAAGAAAATGGATATGATTCTATAAAAATTTATACAGATTCTTTATATTCTAAAAAATGTTTAACAGAATGGATTGAAGGATGGATAAAAAAGAATTGGAAAACTACAGATGGTAAAGATGTTAAACATCGTGATTTAATTGAAGGTTCATACGAACTTTTAAAAACATTTAAAGAATATTCTTTTGTTCATGTTAAAGCACATACTGGTAATAAAGATGAATTATCTATAAATAATGATATTGTTGATAAAATGGCATCTAAACTTTTATTTGAAAAAATAGAAGAAAAAGATCCCGAACAATTATTTCCAGATTTAGAATTATCATTTATGGGAAGTCCATTAGAAGAAACAAAAATTATTGAATGGTGTAAAACACATTATGATTTATTAGATAAAGATTCTTTTCATTCTGCATTATTTTCAGCATTTCAATCAACATTAAAAAAAAATGGAATTGATTCAACAATACAACAAATTAATAAAACAAAATATCTTCGTATATCTAAAAATATTGTTAAATTATAAAATGTCTGTATATATTTTCAGTTCACCAAATTGTAAACCATGTTTAGATATAAAATCATCCATAGAAGAATTAAAAGAAGATTTTCCTTCTTATGAATGGAATTTTATTAATATACTTGAAAATTCTGAATTATTTAGAAAATATGAACTTGAAAAAGTTCCATCAATTGTTATAGATAATTCTTCTATTAAAAAATATACGGGAACTAATATTATAGAATATTATAAATTATTTATTTCCCAATAGATTCACTTGATACTAATTGACCATTTTTATATAATTCTGCTACAAATGTTTGTTCTTGTCCAGATGGTGCACTTGATTGATTTGAAGAAGGCATTGTTACACAAGTACCAGTAGCTGGTAAATATGTTTGATTTGGTGGGCAATTAACTTTACCACTAGCTGGATTAGTAGGATCCCAAGGAGTAGTTCCACTAGCAGCAATTTCACTCCCTGGAACTCTTCCACCTACTCCTCCTCCACCACTATTCATTGTTATAAAAGGATTAAAAGATATTGGTGTTAAAAATCCAGCTAATAAACTAAAAACAACACCTAATCCAATAGCCAATAATATTGAATATGTACCATATACATAAAAATCAGAACATCCAGGTCCAAATTTAAAAAGCATTACAGCTAACAATAATGGAAAGAAAACATTAACACATAAAAATACTATAGAACTACCACTAGATCCATATAATCGAAACGACCATATAGTATAATATGTTAAAAGTAATGATACAGTAAATAAAGAAGATGGAAAAAATTTATTTTCAAACCATTCTAAACCAGGTAATGTACACCATATACCAGATTCATTTGTCCCTGCAGTTTTTGTATACGTAGATAAACCAAATCTTGACATATCAAATAATTTTCCTATAATTAATGTACCAAATACAAGAACAGATGGTAAAGATGTAATAACTTGCTTTGGTCTATTTATAAGATCTAAAATAGGTCCAAATAATAATAATGATATTGGCGCAATATTAACTACAAATATTAAGAGTAATAACAAACCATTACCTACAGAGAAGAAGGGACCACTACCACCTACATCACTAAAGGTTCCCCTTTGATAAAGATAAAAAAGAATTCCTATTAATACTGCTGAAATTGCACCACCTATACCCATAGAAGCTTCAGTAGATAAATTACTAGTTGAATTTCCCATTTATAATTATATCTTATAAAAATAAGAGACATGAGTATATTTTCATCTCAAACAACATGGCCACCACAATGTTTATCAGCAAATCAAAGTCCATTAAATTTATCACAAACATCTTCAAAAGTATGTAATGGTACATGTGAACTTGTTATGGATGATGGTTATATTTCACAAGCTGTTGTTTCTATATCTGATGAAGGATTATTATTAACAAATACATCTGGATTAGGAACATGTAAATTTCGTAGTGAAACCTATGTATGTCAAGCATTACATATAAATCATCCTTCACATCATACATTAGAAGGTGTACAAGCAGATGGTGAAGTTACAGCAATATTTCAAAAACCTACAGGTGAATTATTATGTGTATCTTCCTTATTTCGAGTAAATCCTTCTCAAACACCTTCTTATACATTTTTTAAACAATTTGTTCCTTATGCTTTACCTAGTGGTGATACACAAGTAAAATTACAAGATTGGTCTCTTTCTATGATGATACCATCAACTTCACCTTTTTATGTATATTCTGGTTCTACATTAGTACCACCATGTACACCTTGTGAATGGGTTGTATTTAGAACTATGATTAATATTGATACTGGTGATTTTGCATATTTAATAAGAAATTCAGAAGCTGGTTCAAGAACTATAATATCACAAGGAAATAGAGAAGTATTTTTTAATGATAGTGAAAATTTATCTGGAAGTATGCCAAATGATGGAAAATTATATTTAAGATTAAAACCATTAGGTAATACACCTTTACCATCATCAAAGAAACCCGTAGATTTTAGTGAAGAAAAATCTTCTACATTAAAATCCTTAAAAAAGGGTTTAAAAGATCATGTAGATTCTAATGGTGGTATAATTCAAACAATCAAATTTTGGTTAGTTATTTTATTAGTTTGTATTGGAATAAAATTTGGTTATGATTCATCAAATAAAAATCCTTTTACATTTCAAGTTTTTACAGATAATAATGGTCTTCTTCCTAATGTTTCGGGTGCTGCTAAAACAACTGTTTCTTATTCTTATTCGATACTAAAATGGTTATATGATACTACAATAGGATTTTTCAATTTTATGTGGGAAACAATTAAATTTTTCTTACCAATTCCAGCATTAGAAAATCCTAGTTCGTCGCCCACATAGATGGTTCTGAATTTGTAACCATTAATGAATCATCACTATCAGAATCAGAAGATGGTGGTTTCAATACAGATTGAAGACGTTTTTGTTCTCTTCTTTCTTTTTGTTTTTTATTTTTACGTCGTTTATTAGCACATGGATCAATCCAATGACCTTTTTCTTCTTCAATTTCATTCGCAATAATAAGTTTTGGAATACCTGGCATTTTCTTTCTTTTTTTATATTATTGTATATGTTTTATGTGTAAAACGGAATTACAAGTAATTGAATTTATAAATATATACAAAGGAAAAGAATGGTTCTTGGAATTCAAGTAAATTCTAATGGTATTATATCATCTATTTCAATACCTAAAACAGATGATATATTAGTATGGATACGTAAAAAATTTAAAAATCAAGAATATACATTTCAAGGAAATATTGATCATCCAACAAAAGAAGATAAAATTTCAGTCTTTGCAAGAACATCAGAAGAAGAACAACAAAATGAACATATGTTACCACCACCATTTGATGAAGAAAATTTTGTTGGTACTATCTTATTATTTTCTTGTGAAACTGAAAAAGATGAATATGAAAAACTATCAACATCATATAAAGATTTATCTGTAGAAGAATATGAAACATTATATCATGAATGGTCTGCAAATATTGAAGAAGAAGAATATGATGATGATGATGAAGAAGAAGAACTAGAAATTCAACAAGAAGAAATAATTAAACCATTAAAAATAGTAAGTATTGTAGCAAAAGATGTTTCTATTCATACACCATTAAGAGAAAAAGTTCTTCAAAATTTTAAAGAAAAAACAATATATTTTAAAGAATTAGAAGAAGAAATTCTTCATTATATTGTTAATTATTGTAAATCTGAAATGATTGATATTGATTGGTCAAATAGAATCTTTTCTAATACATATAGAAGTAAAGCAATATCAATCTATGAAAATTTAACAACTGAATGGATTGAAAAACTTGGAAAAGAAATTACACCAAAAATATTTGTTGAATTAAGAGCAGAAGATTTAAATCCATCAAAATGGAAAAGTACACTCAAACAAGTTATGGAAACTGAAATGAAATTATATGCAAATAAAGATACAGCTTCTATATATTTATATTGTTCAAGATGTAAAACTAAAACAAAATGTTCTTATTATCAATTACAAACACGTTCTGCTGATGAACCTATGACAACATTTGTTACATGTATTGAATGTGAAAAGAAATGGAAATATTAACCTACTTTTATAGAAATTTTAGATTTCGAATCATCTTCAGATGGTGTATCAACATGTGTTTTTCCTCGAAAAATTTCAATTTTATGTAAACCATTTGTTTCTGCTGGTACAGCAATATTTGTTACATTTTTAAACTGTTTATTAAAATCATCTAAAATTGATTGTGGACACATAGGTGTTGTTTCTGCTAATCTTTCCATAGTTTCACGTATATTTATTAAAAATGGTTGAGCATCCATACGTTCATCTCTTGGTAATGATAATTCTATACTTATTCGTGTTGATAATTTAGAATAATTTAAATGTGCTATACGATGAGCTTCAGAACGTTTTGCAAATGCAAAAAAACTACCTAATGTATTTAATATTCCAACACCTATTGATACTAATCCAATAGCTGTTGAAGATACAGAAGAACCACCAAATAATGATTGAGAACCTACAGATGCAGTACCAGCTAAAGTTGATAATATAATAACTGGAACTTGTACACATGTATTATATTTTGATGTTAATGCTTCTCCACGTGTATGTAACCATGATAAACCACGACATTTTTCACCTTCTTGTGCTATAATATCTTCTAATTGTGATGACCATTCTATTTTAGATTCATCTATGTCAATTTCCGTCATTTGTTTTCTAGACAAGGAAATAATGGTATTACATTTAGAAGAAAATCCAGATACGAGAAAAAATATACAACTTTTAAATTATGTCTATAAACAATCAGATAATTTAGAATTTTCAAAAACAATTGAAAAATTTCTCCGATTATATGAATATTTAAAAGAAAATAAACATTCTTATATGTATCCAAAAGATATATGTAAAGATATTTTATATAATGGGAAACCATTTTTTCAAGAATCACACTGTGAAATTTTATATGAAATGTTAGCTATGAAAGGTGGTGGTGAAAAATTTAATACATTATCACGTATTTTACTTGGATGGATGTATAAATTATCACCAAAATATATTGAAGTATCATTAGATCAAATAATTCCTTTATTTCAAAAATATATTAATGTTTTATTTCAACCTGGAACAAAAGAAAGAAATTTATTTAATTTATCTATAAAAGTTATATATATTGTTATTAATGAAGAATTAAATGATTTAAAAAATTCGAATGAAGAATCTGGATTTTTTTCTTTAGTAGGACATTATATTTTAGTATTAATTTATTCTTTATTTTTAATCTTTTTAAATATTTTACATTCAAAACAAGGAGATTGGAGAAATTTATTTATTGAAACATTTTATATTTTACCATTTTTAGATGAAACATTAATGAAATTATCTTCAAATATTGAACCACATTTAGAAACATATGATATAATACGTTCTAAAATAATTGATACATTAAAAAAAGATAATTTATCAGAAGATGCAGAATTATTAGAAACACATTTACCAAGTTTAGTTTCAGATATACCTTATAAATATCCATTAGATACACCCGTTCAATTACCAAGATTAATTGACAAATTAAAACAATTAGTAAAAAATCCAGACATATATGAAAATCTTGAAATGTTAATAAAAAAATATGCTGCTACATTAACTCCAAAAAAAGAAGATAATATACAAAAACAAAAAGAAATTATTGGAGGATTAAAAAGATTTACAAGAGGACATCTTATTAAAAGAAAATGGGGGACACGGAGGAAGTCAGAACAAGATTAAAAGAATGGATTTCTTTAGATGATCAAATTCGTAAGTTACAACAACAACAAAAAATTTTACGTGATAAAAAAGTTGAATTATCACAAAAAATTTTAGAATTTATGAGAGATAATCAAGTTGATAATTTTAATTTAGAAGGAAATGGGGAAGGAACAATAGCACGATCAGTACGTCAATCAAAACCACCTTTAAAACGTCAAATTGTTCGTACACAATTATTATTACAATTTGCTGATCAACCACAACGTGTTGCAGAAGTTTTACGTGCTATTGAAGGTATTCCAGAAGGAAGTGATGATATGTCAGTAGTTGGAAAACAAAAAGAATTACTTTCTAGACGATTACCTAAAAAACAATCATTAACACTTTTATAAAATTTTGATACCACATTGTTTAATGATTTTTTTGTAATCAGATAAAGTATTTAGTAAATATTTAGGATCAGATTCTCCTCCTTCAAAAAAAGGAGATTTATCTATACGATTGGGTAGTCCATCTCCTTCACAAGAATGTGTTGTTACATTAAAATCAGGATAAATAAGATCTTTTTTCTTTGTTCCAAGATATACTGCAGATATTGTTAATGTTGAATCAGATAAAATCACTCTAGAACAATTTCTAAAACAATATACTGTTTCATTAGGATCTAAATTTAAATAGTCATATTGATCTCCAAGAAGACATTTTGCTACTTTAAGAGAATCTGAGAAGATATATACTGGTTCATCTTTTTTTCTTAATTTTGCAATATAATCTAAATAAAATTCTGGTTTTAGTAAAATAAATTCTATTTTTTTTCCTTCTATTAGATGATTATAATTTATTTGAAGCTTATCTCCTAATCTAAAATGAACAAAAATACCATGTTTCATATCAAGCTTATCTAAATAAGAATATACTGGATTTAGTGTAAAACATTTACGCATTATTGTACTTTTGAATGCTGCTTTATGATTTTCGTATATAAGAGAAAGAAATTTAGAAATTTTACATTTGTAATCTGTAGTATTAAAATAATTATTTAAAAATCTAGGAAATTTTTTTACTAAAATATCATATTCTTTCCATGATTTAATAAATTTTATACGAGGATGAGTTTTTAATTGAGGAAATAAATATGTTAATTGTTCTGTATCAATACCTTTTTGGTGAACTGATTTCGAATCAAAAACAAGAAAATTTGCTTTAACATGATATACAACAGTTATTAAGATAAGAATTTTTGAACCTAATCCAGCAGATAATCTTAATACATATGTATCCATTCCTATTATATTTTAGTCTTTAAAATTTTCAAGTGAATTTTTTGCAGCCAATTGTTCTGCTTGTTTTTTTATATTTGAAATACCTTTTCCTAATTCTTCTTTTGTACTTGGATTTTCTGCTATCATAGTATACCCGTTTATAGATGAAATCATTTTATAAACCGGTGTAAATTTTAAATTTGTTTGACAATATTTTTGTAATTGATCTTTATAATTTGTATCATTTTTTAATATTAATGGTATATCTACATATGATTCAATTATAGATATAACAAACGTATATGTTATAGTAAAATTATTTTTAGAATCTGTCCATAAAGCACCTATGAATGCTTCTAAAATATCACCTAATTTTTTAATATTTGTTCTTCCATTACAAATATCTTCATTATGTCGTGATATTATATAAAATTTATCTAATCCAATTTTTTGTGCTAATATACCTAACATCGAATTACATACAATTTCTTTTCTTAAATTTGTTAAGAATCCTTCTTGTTGTGTAGGAAATCGTTTTATTAAATATGTTGCAACAATAGCACCTAAAATTGAATCACCTAAATGTTCTAATCGTTCATATGAATCTGGAAATAAATCTATACAATCATCTGGTTTTTTAATTAATATTGATTTTTCACCAGTTGGTGTTATATATTCTATTTTTTTTACATAAGAAGAATGTACCATAGCAGTTTGAAATAAAGAAGAATTTTTTATTTCATATATATCAATTGAAAATCTTTTTAAAATTTTTTGAATATCTTCTTTTTCAAAGAAAATATTTTTTGGATTATATGGATTATATTCCATTCTTTTTATATTTAAAATAAAAAAAGTATATGAAAGTCCGTTTTTTTAACGTAATTCAAGTTTCAATTCTTTAATACAAATTTCTTCTTCAACATTTTTTATAATAAAGTTTATAAGTTTATTTGCATGAATTAAAGCAACTTCTTGTTTAGGTTGTTCTGGATATTCTTTTAGAAAATATGCTCGAATTAAATCATTAAGAAATCCTTTTGATAAAGACCATGGTTTTTTCCATTCACGTTTTACTACAATTTTTTTATTTTCACCTAATGATATTTCATTAACAGCATTATATTCTGGTTTTTTTATAATTTCTTGTATTTGTTCAAGATAATGATTTTTTTGTTTCAATTTTTCTTGTCTTTGACTATTTAATTCATCTAATTGTTTATCAACTTCAATAAGTTGTTTAGAAAATTCACGTAATTGTTCCATTTACCTTTTTTTACTTTAAATTAAAAAAAAAGAAAAATAATCCATTTTTTTATCTTTTTTTGTAAAATCAAAAAATAAATATATTGGAAAATATATATTTATTTAAAGGCTACAAAGCTCCGACCAACGCTAAGTAACAGTAATACTCTAAAAGTATTCCCTATTTTTATCATAAGCTCGGCATCCCGTTCTTACGTCTACAATTTCTGTTAATTTGTAGAATTTTCCGCTATTATAGCCGTGTACGCTATAAGAATATCATATCTTTTGATATGTCTATATAAATTATAAACAATATAAATTTATTAACAGCAAATTTATATTTATTTATATTCTATTTTCCTTCTAATTAAAATGTCTTTTAATTAGAATTATTGCAACATTCCGCAATAATTTATAATCGTCTAAAACGATTTCTATACCAGAAATAAATCTGTTTGGAAATATTTTTCTTTGTTTTATAAAACACGTTTTAAGTAACTTCTTTTCATAACTTTTAAAATAAAAGAATGAGAATAGTTTCTTACTGAAAACAAACTATTATAAGAAGAAGATACTTTAATGTGTTTACTTATAAATATAAGTAAAGTATTTCTACGTACCCTTACCTTAGAAAAAAATAATCCGTTTTTAATATATAGAGAAAAATGTTTGATGAAAAAGAAATCTTACATTTAAAAGAAGTTTATAATTCAAAATATTCAGATAAAATTACAGAAATGAATCCAGATAAAATATGGGAAATTATTTTAAAAAAATTTAGTTCAAAATGTAAAACTGGTAGAACAGAATGTGTTATTTCACATATGATAAATAAATCAAAATCGCCATCATCATGGATAACAAATCCAACAGATTGGTTATCTGATTTAGATATTGATCGAGTTGAACATAATTTTGTTAAATTATTTCCAGATTATTATTATGTTGGGTGTGTTACTATTGATTTTGATTTAAAAGATGAAAAAGGAAAATGTATTGTAGATGCTTTATGTAGTTTAAAATTAAAAACATTATATAAAAAAGGAAAAACAAAAATAGGTATTATTTTTAATACAGATGTACATACTGGTGAAGGAGAACATTGGATGGCATTATATTGTGATATATCACCAGAAATTGATCAACCACGTATAACATATTTTGATTCATATGGTACTGTCCCAGAAAAAGAAATACAAAAATTAATGTTACGTTGGAAAACAGAATGGGATTCTTTACAATTACATACAAAAGAAATGGAAACTACATATAATTTAATACAACATCAAAAAAGTAAATCTGAATGTGGTATGTATTCTTTATATTTCCATTATTGTTGTTTAAATAATATATCTATGGATGAAAGAATTCCAGATGAAGTTATGAATATTTTTCGCAGATTTCTTTTTAAAATTAAATAAATAAGAATGGATACTGAATATCTTTTATATGTTGTAATAGGTTTAATATTTTTAGCTATACTTATTATAACCTTTATGATGACTGGTTCAAAATCATCCTCTGAAAAAATTGGAACACAAAATTTAATGGAATATACAAAAGTTATATCTTTATCACCATTAGGTTCATCTACTGATAAATTATGTGATTTTTATATTGCATCTTCTGCATATTCTGTATTTCCAAGTTATACAACTGGAGATTATATTTCTGAAAAAATGATACCACTTGTTATTAAAGCGGGTGCAAGATTAATTGAATTAGATATATATGATGGTGGTAATAAACCAGTTGTAGGATTAAAAAATGAATCATTAGGATTTGATTATGCAAAAAATTCTGTTGATTTAGAATCATGTTTTGTTGCATTAGGAAATTCAGCATTTAATAAACTTGATACACCATTATCTAGTGATCCTTTTATATTAAGTTTAATGTTTCATACAGAAAATACTAATATATTAAATGCTTCTTCACAATTATTAAAAGATATTCTTGGAAGATTTTTATTAGGACCCGAATATGCATATCATAGAAAAAATTTAGCACAAGAACCTATTGATAATTTAAAAGGAAAATTAATTATTGTATCTGGTGGTTCAATCAAACATACAAAAATGGAAGAATTTGTTAATTTATCATGGTCTACATCATCTTTACGTAGATTAACATATATGCAAGCATCACAACCATATGATCATGAAGAATTAATTGAATCAAATAAAAAATCTATATGTATGGTTATACCAGATCCCGATCCCGATTTAAAAAATAGTAATCCTACAATTTTATTTAGTTATGGATGTCAATGGAATTTAATGAATTATGGTTCTTTAGATATGATGATGGAATTAAATATAGAAAAATTTCAACAAGCTAGTTTAGTTTTAAAACCTTCTGAATTAAGATATAAACCTTCTATATTAAAAACACCAGTATTATCAGATCCACAAACACATTCTTTTCAACCTATGATGCATACATCACCAATATATGATACAAATCCAACAACTGGTGATAAATCTATTGTTGTTTAAAATAAAAAAATCCTCGCGTTCATAATAAAAATGCCAAATAAATGGATGACACATGTTAAAAAAACTATGAAACGTGAATCTAGTAAAAAAAAATCTATGGGGAAAGGATGGTTTAAACATGTTTTAAAAAGTGCAAAAGCATCTTATCATAAAAAAGGTGGTGGTGAATCTGATCCACCAGTCCCAAAACCAGAAGAACTACCAGAAGAACCACCAGCAAAATCAGAAGCAATGGAAGGAGGAAAACGTCGTCGTCGTAAAACACATAGAAAACGAAGATAAAATTATAGAATAAAAAAAGATTCATTATAAGATAAAATGGGTGGAGGTTTATTACAACTTGTAGCATATGGAGCACAAGACGCATATATTACTGGGAATCCCCAGATTACGTTTTGGAAATCGTTATATAAACGCCATACAAATTTTGCTATGGAATCTTTTCGAGTAAATTTTTCAGGTACTACACAATGGGGTTCTAAACAAACTGCAATTGTTGGACGTCATGCAGATTTATTATATTCAACATATCTTCAAGTTGAATTACCTAAACAAGATAAAAATTCAGCAGATTATAGTTGGAATAATGAACAAAATTCACTTGGGTATAATTTACTTCGTTATATTGAATTAGATATTGGTGGACAAATTATTGATAGATTATATTCTGAATGGTTATATTTATGGACTTTATTGACTTCTGATACAAAGAAAGAAGAAAAATTAAGAAAATTATTATCAGGGGATGCTTTTAATACTGATGCTACATTATTAGTAAATTCACCTGGTTGTTCAAAACCTACTGGACGTCAAAGAAGTCCTAACGTTTTTTATGTTCCTTTAGATTTTTTCTATACAAGAAGTCCAGGTGCTGCATTACCATTAATTGCATTACAATATCATGAAGTTAAAATTAATGTAATATGGAGTGATCCAGAATTTATTGTAGGTAATTTTGTATCTACTAATAATGGTCAAGGTATTGGAAATTTACCTCAACCTACATCATCAGCAATTTATGTTGATTATATTTATTTAGATACAGAAGAACGTCGTCGTATGGCACAAGCTTCTCATGAATATTTAATTGAACAAGTCCAATTTAATGAAGATAAATCTATAACATCAGCAAATAATAGAATTGATCTAACATTCAATCATCCCGTAAAAGAACTTGTATGGGTAGTACAACCTTCTTATTATAGAGATTGTAGTATAATGAGACAAAAATCCCCACCAGAAACTCGTTTAAAACCATTCACATATGATACAAATCCAGTGTATGAACAATGGATTCAAATTAATGGACAAGATAGAATGGATCGTAGATATGGAAATTACTTTAATCGAGTTCAATCTTATCAACATCATACTGGAAGTTTACAAACTCAGTTAGGAGTATACTCTTATTCTTTTGCTTTAAAACCAGAAGAACATCAACCTTCTGGAACATGTAACTTTTCTAGAATTGATACTGCTACTATTGTTATGAATTTAGGTGATTCAGCTGTTGGTAATGATGATGATACTGAAACATGGGATGTACGTGTATACGCTATCAATTATAATATTTTACGTGTTATGTCTGGCATGGCTGGACTAGCGTATTCAAACTAGACCTCCATTTTCTTTTCCAATTATAGTATAAAAAAATGTCTCCTTTAGGATGGATCTTTTCATTTCTAGGTATTGTATTAATACTTGTTTCTTTACTATCATTAGTAAGTCCAAATATGATTCGTTTAAATAAATCTTTAAGTTATAGTTTATTAGTTGGAGGTGTTGTTTCTTTTGCTATTGGAATGAATATGTGAAAGAAAAAAAGAGAAGAGGTCATTTCCTTCTTTTTTTAAAATTTTTTTTAAAATCTATAATATAAAAAATGTTTGGTCTTGGAAATTCTGCTACTTTAATGTATTATTTATTGACTGGTTTAACGTTTTGGGTAATTTCTGGAGATGTATTATTCCATGTTCCTTCTTTAGGACCTATTCCTCAACCCGTTGTAAAAGCATTTGTATTCGTTACTGTTCATATTCTTGTACATCAATTAAAACGTACTTTAAAGTAATATAAAAAAAAATTAACGAATTAAATTATAAATGATTTTTTTTATTGGAATTTTTCTTCTTCTTGGATTTTTTCTTTATAGAAATTTTTTTATAGATCATTTTACATTACCTAATACATCCCATTTACCACCATGTCCTACTGGAACAGAAAGACGACCTAATGGGTTAGATTGTCAAGTTCAAAAAAAACGGAATTTATAAAGTATTTTTTTTTAAATAAATTTAAAAAAATCAGTAATTATAGAAATTAAATTTTAAAATTTCTATAATTATGAAAAGAAAACAAACAACAAAAAAAGAACGTACTTTAAAAAGAAAACAACAAGGAAAATGTTGTAATTTATGTCCAAGATATTTAAATCCTCGTGAATTTCATATTGATCATATTATACCATTATCAAATGGTGGTTCAAATGATTTTACAAATAAACAAGCATTATGTATTACATGTCATTTAAAAAAAACAAAAAAAGAATGTTCTGAACGTATGTTAGGTTCTATAAGAACAACAAAAAAAGAACGTGAATTATTTGGCTTACCTAAATGGATTGCAAAAGCAAAATAAAAAACGAATTTTTTATTGTAGCATTTGAGTATATTAAAAAATGTTTAAATTTAAATTTAATGATGGTTCTATTTTATTAGCATATCCAGCAAGATATCTTTTAGCATTAGAAATATGGAATGGAAATCGTCTACGTGATGAAAATCATATATCAAGAATAAATAATTCATTAGATTCAGTTAAAGATTTAGATAAATCACCATATACAATAGCAATTATTAATGTAGATGAACAACAACGTAAATATGTTATAGATGGACAACATAGAATAGCTGTATTAAAAAGATATTTTGAAGCTTTAGATGTTCCAGATTTTGAAGTTCTTATTATAGAAAAACAATTTAATGATGAATATGAAATTATTGAATATTTTAAAATATTAAATCAAACAAAATCTATTTTATGGCGTGAAGATCCTATTATGATAGCTAATCAATATGTAGAATTAATATGTCGTGAATTTAATAAAGATTCAAAAAAACTTCTTATTAAACCAGGGAAAACAAATAAACCATATTTATCATCAGATAGATTACGTGAAGCATTAATACAACGACATGTATTTGATTGGAAAACAACACCACAAGAATTTGTAATAAGATGTCGTGAAATTAATGATAAATATCTTGAAGATATTGATACATTAACAAATATAAATAAACGAGCAAAAGAATTAAAATTTGCTTTAGGTATTTTAGATTTTACATGGATTTAAAAAAACGAATTTTTTGTTTTTGTTTTATAAGATTTAGTATATTAAAAAAATGGATGTACGAAAATTGTATGATCATCCAATATGGCCATCACCAAGAGCTGTTATTGTTGTTAAAAATTTAAAATTAGAGTATGTTATTGAATATGATTCAAGAGGACATAAAAAAAGATTAACACATTTACAAGCGTTAGAAGTTTTAGCTAATAAAACAAAAAAAACAATCCCAGAATTTCTTATGTTATCTTATACAGATGCATGTAAAGAATTAGGTTGTTATACAAGAAATTGGAAAAATGAACAAATAATTTATAATCCAATATATAAAATTTATAAACCTTTTACTATAAAATATTGGTAAATAAAAATTTTTTATTAAAATGGATTTTTAAACTTAAATAGAAAGAATGTTTTTAAAACAAAAATGTTTTGTTGTAGACGTTTTACTAAAACAATCAATGATAATTTCAGTAATGTTAATTCTGAATTAATTTATTTGAAAAGTGAACTTGAAGATTTGAAAAGTAATTTTGAAGAACTTCAAAAAAAACAACAACAAACTAAAAAAAATCTTGTAAAAATTATTGATACATTTACTTTAAAAGAATATGTATTATTTAAAACAAGACTTCTAACAAAGAAACAAACAGAAACATTACTTGAAGAATTGTATACACTATATGATATTAAAGATTCAGAAAAAGATATTCAAAATTTTGATGAAATTCTAAATAAAAAACCTAGTATTTTAAGTTTTATAAGACAAATTGATTTTCTTAAAAATATTCTTACAAAACTTCGAGAACCTTCTTTGAAAGATTCAGATTATGCTGATATTAAAAAATTGTGGTGTAGTCAATATGAATATGATGATAATGGTGAATTTCTTAATAATGTTATTGTATGTGTTAAAAAAATTCTAAAGTAAAACGGAATTTATACAGAATAATCTTTTTAACTTCAATAAATAATGTCAGAATGTAATTTAATTGAATTAACACAACCAAACACACAATTTCGAATACTTG
>Ga0181349_1000218_pt1 | contig 24062 bp, 10 predicted proteins | sample Su13VDMM110SD_FD_130106 | JGI IMG/M metagenome (GOLD analysis project Ga0181349, IMG submission 130106) | Freshwater viral communities from Lake Michigan, USA - Su13.VD.MM110.S.D | ecosystem: Environmental > Aquatic > Freshwater > Lake | place: USA: Michigan | collected 2013-07-16 | reverse complement strand
TTCTAAAAAATGATGACGATTCTTTTAGGGTATGTGATGCTGGCATTGGTGGCACAAACCCCTCAAATTATAATAGGCAAAATTATATTAAATTTTCTTCTACGGGATCTGGTTATCAGTACTTTAATTATCCAGATATTTCAGTTTCTATACAATATACTTCAGTTGGTTTCGGTACAACAACTCAGGGATATCAAACACTTATAGCAACTCCCAAAGTTAGGGGTAGCATTGTAGATGCATACTTATATGAAACTGGAACTGGTTATGGAACAACTATTCTAAACTTTGAAAAAAGTCCTTTAGTATCCATAAAAAATGGTAAAGAAGCGCAACTAAAACCAATTATTATTAATGGCAGCATCAATTCGGTAAATATTCAGTATGGTGGATTAGAGTACTATTCAAACCCAGATTTAATTGTAACTGATTCGACAGAACAAGGATCTGGAGCAGAATTAAGACCCGTTATTACAAACGGAAAAATAACTGATGTTAAAATAATAAACACTGGAATTGGATATTCAAGTACATCCACCACAATTCAAGTCAAACCATCAGGTTCTAATGCATTACTTAAATTGAGTATTAGACCCTTAACAGTTAATAATAATTTTAGATTTGGAAACGAACTCTTAATAGAAACTGAAAATGAATTACAATATTCAGTTTGCGGATATTTTAATACATTAAGACAATCATTTAGTGATACTGGTACTAATGTTTCCAATATAATTGGATGGGCATATGATGGAAACCCAATATATGGTTCATATGGATATTCAAATTCAGAAGATATAAATTCTTCCCCAAAATTATTAACTTCTGGTTATACATTAAATACCTCCAATATTATAGACAGACCTACAGGAATTTCTGCTGGATTCTTTGTTGAAGATTATACATATACCAATTCCGGAGATTTGGATGAATATAATGGAAGATTTGGAAAAACTCCAGAATTTCCAAATGGAATATATGCATATTTTGCACCACTTGATATTTCAACTTTCGAACCACAATTTCCATATTTTATTGGGAATTATTATAGATCCAATACTTTAGAGGAAAATTCTACACTTGATCAATCATATGATTTTAATGGGTCCAATTTACTTAGAAATACTTTACCATATAAAGTATCCGACAATTATGCTGGCAATGATTTTATAATTGAAACCAATGAAATTAATCGACAAAGATCTGTCGTTGAATCAGTAACGATTGGAAATATAAATGATTTTGACATCATAAACTCTGGTTCAAATTATAAAGTAAATGATGTCTTGGAATTTGATAATACAAATACCGAAGGTGGTGGATTAATTGCAAGAGTTTCATCTATAGAAGGAAAGAATATTGTAGAATTAAATACTTCTGTACAAACTTATGAGGGTACAATTTTTACTTGGAATAGTGATAAAGAAGTAAAAATTTCTATCTTACCAAATCATAATTTATTGAACAATGATTATGTAACAATTTCTGGGTTTTCTACCAATTTAAGTAAATTAAATAATTTTTATCAAATAGGAGTATCTTCTTATTACTCCAATGTTCTAAAAAACATTCCAACATCAACCGTAGGATTGACGACAGAAGTATATGTTACACAACTACCAGCATCTGTATCCGTTGGAAGCAGTATTGTAATAGGAGCAGAAACATTACAAGTCTTGGAAGTATTCACAAATCTCAACATACTTAAAGTAAAGAGGGGATCAACGGGAGTATCTCATACTGCAACTACACAAATAAATTTTATTCCCGATTCATTTACAATTTCTCAAAATATTGATTATTTTGAGTCAAAAGTCAATGACAAAGTATTTTTTAATCCAAAAGAATCTGTTGGCGTAGGAACTACTACAGGAATTACAAATACTATAACTTTACAATTTGGTGATTCTACTATTACAAGAAATATTCCAACACAGGGAATTTACATTGAAAATCACCCATTTACAAATAATCAAAGAGTTATATTTACCAGTAATGGTGCCCCTATTGCAATTTCTACTTCATCCTCTGGGTCTTTATTTGATTTACCACAAAATGTATACTTAACTGACAAGAATAAGAATACTATTGGAATTAAAACCACTCTCAATTCTTCTGAAGTATTCTTCCGTAATAATGGTAGTGATGCAGATCAATATTCCTTTGAAAGTGTATACTCACAATTAATTGGAAGAGTCGAAAAAATTAAATCCGCAGTTTCAATTTCCACATATCATGAATTGACTACTGGAGATACCATTAAACTCAATGTACAACCAAATCTATCAGTTGGTATTGGAACTTCAACTTCAGTTTATGTTAAGAGAGATGCAACTACCGGAAATATTTTAGTCAATCCTATTGGATTCAATTCCACTGGCATCAATACAACATCCAGTACAATTGCAATTAACTCTCATAATTTAAAAACTGGAGATAAAATTTTATATTCTGCAAATTTAATTGCATCTGGTCTATCCACGGGATCATATTATGTTTATAAAATTGATGATAATAATATCAAACTTTGTGAAACTTACATTGATGCCAGTACTATCCCACCAACTACGGTAAGTATTGCATCTACAGGAGGTAGCAATCATAGTATTTCATTGATAAATCCACAAATTGAATCTATTAAAAATAATAATTTGGTATTTAATTTATTAGATACTTCACTTTCTGGATATGAATTTAAAATATATTATGATCAAAACTTTAATAATGAATTTGTTTCTACCGCATCTACTTCTGGATTCAATTTATTGGGTATAGGAACTGTCGGAGTTTCAACTAATGCTTCACTTACTATTAAGTATGATAGTAACTTACCATCTAAATTATATTATAATTTAGAAAAAACTGGATATATTAGTACTTCAGATATGGAAGTAAGTAATTATTCCGAAATATTATTTGTAGATAGTGTATATAACTCAAACTATAGTATTTCTGGTATTGGATCTACAACTTTTAATATTTCTTTATCCAAAGTTCCCGAAAAACTAACATATTCTCAAAATGAATGTGATGCTTTATTGTATACTACAAATTCTATATCCGCAAAAGGTCCTATTGATAAAATTAATATTGTTTCTGGTGGAATAGGATATAAAAAATTACCAGTGTTTACTGGATCGGATTCTATTAATGGTCAAGATGCTTATATTGTTGCAAAATCACAAAATATAGGAAATGTGAGAGAGGTGAGAATAATTGATGACGGATTTGAATATTCTTCAGATAAGACTTTACAACCTACCGCATACATATCACCAACAGTTACGATCAAAAATTCAAATACAATTGATACAATTGCAGTTACTGATGGTGGAAGAGGATATACTAATGCTCCATCAATTACAATTGTTGACTCTATAACTGGAGAAAAAATTGATAGTGGAATATTGGAGGCAGTAATAACTGGCAGTTCTATTTCTGCAGTAAATATCGTACAAGAACCTAAAGGTATTCCAGAAACAACCGTACAATTATTTACGTCCAATAATACCAATGGAATTAGTATTCAAAAAGTAGAATCATCTTCTACGGGAATCTTTACTTGTTTTATAACAACACCAGTACTTGGATTTTCAACTAATCCATTCAATATTGGTGATAAAGTATTTGTAGAAGGTATTCAAAAAATTGGTACTGATGGATCCGGATTCAATTCTGAAGACTATGGATATCAGTTTTTTACTGTTAGTGGTTACTCTGTGGGAATTCTTGATAAGGTTGTGATCAATCTTAGTAATATTGGATTAACAACAAATACTGGAATAGCAAAAACAATTCAAGATTCTATTGGAAATATTATAAACAGTGTTGATTATCCATCATTTGAAGTTGTACAAAAAGTATCACCATTTATTATTGGTGAGACAATTATTTCCAATAATATTGAAAGAGATTTAATTATTACCGATTATGATAAAACCTCCATTAAAGTATATGGATCTTATGATTTATCCATTGAAGAGGTAATAACTGGCAAGGAATCTGGTAATATAGCAACTATAGATTCAATTAAAGTTAATTCTGGAAAATTTGATGTTGATTATTCTGTTAGAAAAGATCTTGGGTGGACAAATAATATTGGAAAATTGGATGTAGATGACCAAGTAATTGCAGATAATGATTACTATCAAAATCTATCGTATACAGTAAAGAGTCCTATTACATATCAAAATCTAAGAACTCAAGTTAATAGCTTACTTCACACCAGTGGATTGAAGAATTTTGCAGATACTGGAATTACATCAACTACAAATTCTGGAATTTCGAGTAGTTCAAATGCAACAACTATAGTTTATGATATAATTGAAGAAAATAGAGTAGATACGATTTATGATTTTGATTTGGTAAAGGATATTGATATTATTGGATCATCTTCCAAATTTTTAAAATTAAAAAATAAAAAATTAACAGATTATACTGAGTGTAAAACTAATGTAGTTTTAAAAGTAGATGATATAAGTAGGCAGTTCTCCAATTTAAATGGAGGACCAAGTGATTTTTTAAATATTATTGAATTAGATTCTGGAACATCTTATAATAATTTATTATTGAGAATTTCCAGTGTAGACAATTCCCAAATCCAATTGACAGAATTGGTTTTACTGAATGATGGCAGTGATAATTTCATATTAAAAAAAGGAACTATAGTTAATGTTGGAGCAGGTCTTACACACATTTCTGGAGAAGAATTTGGATCATTCTCAATAGTTACAAATGAATTTAATAAAACTTATTTACAGTTCACACCCACCGACCCATATAATATAGATTATGATTTGAAATTAATTAAAAATGAATTCAATTCCACCTTACCCGGTATTGGAACAACTTCTATTGGATTTATTGACTTAACAGGTTCTAATAGAATCGTAACCTCAGGAATAACATCTTCAATTATATCTGTAAACTCTAACAAATTTACTTCACTATATGTGAATACGCAAGTTATTGATACTTTAACAAATGATATGAATTTTGTTGAGTCATATCTAACACATGATGGAACCGATACTTATATTTCACAATATTATTTTGATTCTGAATATCAGACTAATAACTATTCTGGAAACTTTATAGGGTCATTTGGTGCGAATATTTCCTCTGGAATATTATCATTAAATTATACAAATGATTCCCTCAATGATATTACCATTAGATCAAAAATTGTTGGATTTGGTACAACATCAGTTGGTGTTGGAACATATCGTTTTAAATTGCCGGGTCAATTGAATGAATATGAAAGAACTGCAATATACAAATCAAATTATTCATCGACAGTTTCTGCAGCATCAACGGAAATAGTATCATTAAACAAAACTGATTTTAATGCCGTCAAATCTTTGATTAAAATTAGTGTCGGATCTACAAGTGCTTTACATCAGATTATGGTGGTGCAGGACACTGCAAATGTTTATATTCAACAGTCACCATTCCTTTCAATTGGAAGCACTAATGGAATTGGAACCTTTGGCGCAGAATATTTGGGAAATAATTTTATATTAAAATTCTATCCAAATTCATCAATAACATCGAAAATTGATGTTTTATCATTTAACCAGTGCTTATATACAATTTTAGATGATGTAAATATTCCTCCAGACCTTTTATACGGAGCATCTTCAGAATCTGTTGAGGTTAGTTTTTATAATGCAATTAATGGGGATAGAGTTAATAGAACTGAGTTCAATTTGACTTCTGATGGATATCCGATTTTTGCAAAAACATTTGATCCATCCGACACTTCAGTATTGAATAAAACAACTGGAGTATTCACAATACCGAATCATTTCTTTAGTAATTTGGAGAAACTTGTATATACTCCAAAATCAACATTTATTGGAATAGGGTCAGTATCCGTTGGAATTGGTTCAACACTAAATTCTGTTGGAGTTGTAACTACATTATTACCATCTGAGGTTTATGCTATTAAGATATCAAATGATAGTTTTAAATTATCAACAAGAAAAGATTATGCTGCATTAGGTATAGGAATTACCTTTACTTCCAATGGGCAGGGGAATGCACACCAACTTGAAATGTTTAAGAAGAATGAAAAGGCAATTATTACTATTGATAATTTAGTTCAATATCCACTATTGTTTACTCCGATATCGTATACTTTGTCTGGAAATGGTGGGCAAATTAGTGCTGGATCTTCAATATTTGCTTTGAGTGGCGTATCTACAATTTCACCAAAGAGTATTCTCAAAATTGATGATGAATATATGGGCATTATTAATGTTGGATTAGGAACAACTAATATTGGACCAATTACAAATAACGGAACGATATCTTTGGTTGAAGTAACTAGAGGATTTGTTGGGTCATCGATATCATCTCACACGGATTCTGCAACAGCGAGAATTTATAAAGGTTCCTATAATATTGTTGAAAATAGTATTTTCTTTACAGAATCCCCAAGAGGAAATCCGCAAATAGAAAGAGATTCTAGTAATTTAAGATTTGAAACGTCCGATTTTACTGGTAGAGTATTTTTAAGAAATAATTATACAACTAATCAGATATATGATGATATCTCCAATCAATTTACAGGAATTGGTAGAACTTTCACATTAACTGTTGGTGGAGCAAATACTGTTGGATTAGGGTCTACTGGTGGCAATGGCATTTTATTCATAAACAGTATTTTCCAAACACCAACAACTGATAATAATCCAACAAATAATTTTAGGATTATTGAAAATTCTATATCAGGGATAAGTAGTGTAGTATTTTCCGGCATTACATCAGCAAATACTTTAGATATAATCACTTCACAATTTGATGTTAATCAAAATCAAATTCCTAGGGGTGGAATAATTATTTCTTTAGGATCATCTACCGGGCTAGGTTATGCACCCCTTGTTGGAGCAGCAGTGACTGCTGTAGTGGGTGCTGGAGGTTCTATTAAATCTATTGGATTAGGAACTACCGATAATTGTGGATCTGGGTACAATGGAATTGTTTCAATAGGTATAAGTGTATATCAAAGTGGACATACTGGAGCAGCAGCAACTATAACAGCATCTGTTGGTGCAGGAGGAACCTTATCATTCAATATTATCGGTGGTGGTAGTGGATATACAAATCCTAAGATATTTGTTTCAGAACCTTCTTATGAGAATCTTGGAGTAACTGGTATATCCAGATTGGGTATTGGTACGACAACATCTACTGGAATAGGACTACTTTTAAATGTTGAAGTTGGAGCAAGTTCTACTACTGGAATAGGTTCAACATATTTTGAAGTAACTAGATTTAATATCTCCAGACAGGGGTATAATTTCCAACGTGGAGATGTGTTTAAACCAGTTGGTCTAGTTACTGATTCAAGATTAGGATCTCCACTATCAGAATTTAAATTAACTGTTCTTAATACATTTACAGATTCCTTTGCTGCCTGGCAATTTGGAGAATTTAATTATATCGATTCAATTGCAAATTATCAAGATGGAATTAGAACAAGATTCCCATTATATTATAATAGTGAACTATTAAGTTTTGAAGTTCAAGAGGGTTCTCAAGTAAATCTCGCAAATGCATTACTAATTTTTATCAATGGTGTGATTCAAGATCCTGGAGTAGCATATGAATTTGATGGTGGAACATCTTTCATATTCACAACTGCACCAAAAGCAGAAGATAATGTTGCAATTTTCTTTTACAGAGGAACAGTAGGTGATGATAGTGAATCGATTACAAATATAAACGAAACTCTAAAAAGAGGTGATACTGTACAAGTACTTAAAAATAATAGTATTTCTGGTACAATGTCTCAAGATAAGAGAATTATATTTGATTTATCATTCTCGGATAAGTTTGAAACTAATTTGTATTCTGAGCAAGGAGTAGATGCCGAAAATAATAAACCATTAAGTTGGATTAAACAAAAGGTTGATAGGAAGATTAATGGTGAAAATGTTTATAAAACAAGGGATTCGATTGAATCTTTAGTGTATCCAACAGCAAAAGTTATTAAAAATTTCTCAAATACAAATACTGAAATATTTGTTGATAATGCAGAATTCTTTAACTATGATGTAAATACAAATTTTGATGCACTTATTGTAAATGGAATTTCAACTACAGCAAGTGGAGCAGTTGAATTAATTTCAAATATTTCTTTGATTAATGGATTCTCTGGAATTATTACAGGAATTACAACTTCAGCAGGTAGTGGTGGAAATCCACTGGCATTGAGATTCCACTTAAATGCATCATCTTATGTTGGATTGCAAACCGGATATCCAATTTATATCTTTGATACCCGTGTCGGAAGAGGAGTAACTTCTATTGACAGTTCTAATTCATCTGTGGTTGGAATTGGTTCCACATTCTTAGATAACATTTATTATATTCATCAATTTTCTTCAAGTGGTACTACTGGAATTATTACCTGCAACATTAAATCAAACACATCTGTAGTTGGACTTGCATCTACCGGTAGTGTATCAAATCCGGTGGGTAAATTCTCTTGGGGTAGGTTGTCAGGATTTACTAGATCAAGTTCTCCAATTTCAATAGGAGTTTCTGGTAATACTGTGGATGTTGGTCTATCGACGTTCCCAACAATTCAAAGAAGAGGTACTGGTATAAGGGATACTGGGGCACTCTCCAAACTCTTATAAATATCTAAAAAACTAATAATATGGCAGCAGTCGTAACAGACCAATTTAGAATAGTGAATGCTAGCAATTTCGTAGATTCTGTAGTGTCCGATAACAATTCATATTATGTGTTTTTGAGTCTAGACAATCCCACAACAGTTGGATTTGGAAGATCTACCGATTGGAATTCTAATACACCAAGTCCAACCGATAATCTTCAATATTCTGGACATTATAGGGATACTACATTATTTGGTAAGAAAATTACAAGCAGTAACATAAGAAGACTTATAAGAAAAGTTACTTGGACTTCCAATACTTCTTATGAGATGTATAGGCATGATTATAGCATATCAACTCCAACACCAAATTCAAACTCAAGTAGATTATATGATTCAAATTATTATGTAATTAATAGTGATTATAAAGTTTATATTTGTATAGATAATGGTTCGTCTTCAACCAACCCAAAAGGAAATAAATCACAAGATGAACCCACTTTTACAGATTTGGAACCATCTGCGGCAGGAGTAAGTGGGGATGGATATATTTGGAAATATCTTTTTTCAGTTTCTCCAAGTGATATTATAAAGTTTGATTCAACTGAGTATGTTGTAGTGCCTAACAATTGGGCAACATCAACAGATTCTCAAATTGTTTCTGTTAGGGAAGCAGGAAATTCTGATGTAAATTCCAATCAAATTAAGAAAGTATATATTTCAGATGGTGGATCTGGATATAACTCCGATACAAAAACTGTTGATATTCTTGGTGATGGCAGTGGTGGTAGAGTATCTATTACTGTAGATAATACTGGATCAGTTACTTCTGCCATAGTTACTTCTGGTGGAAATGGATATACTTGGGGTGTGGTTGATTTGGGAAGTTTCCAACTGGGAGGAAGTTTACAAAATCCAGCAAAACTAATACCAATTATTCCACCATCTAAAGGGCACGGGTATGATATCTACTCAGAATTGGGTACTGATAAAGTATTGGTGTATGCTAGATTTGATGATTCAACTAAAGATTTTCCAACAGATACTCAATTTTCTCAAGTTGGAATTATAAAAAATCCAACTACATTTACTTCTGATACAATCTTTACAGAAAATCAATATTCATCACTTTATGCAATAAAACTTACTGCGGCATTTAGTGGAACTCCGACTATCGGAGGAGAAATGACACAGACAAGAACAGATGGAAAGATTGCAAAAGGATATGTAGCATCTTATGATAGTGAAACAAGGGTGTTGAAATATTTTAGAGATAGATCTTTATATTTTGGTAATAGCCAAAATGAAGTTGATTATAATACGGTTACTGAAGATTCTAAAGTATATAATTTTCAATCATCTGCAAGTACTATTGCGCCATTTACTGGATCGATTGAAACGTCCTTTAATGATAATAAAGTTACAGTTGGAAGTAAAGTTATAGACTTGGGAGTAACTTTTACAGGGGGTCTTGCAAATCCAGAGATAAATAAAAAGACAGGAGATATAATTTATATAGATAACCGACCCTTGGTAGAAAGGGACATCCGACAAAAAGAAGACGTTAAAATTATTCTGGAATTTTAAGAAAAATGGCACAAAAAACAGATTTAAACATTAGTCCATACTATGATGATTTTGATTCTGAGAAGAATTTTTATAAAGTTCTATTCAATCCTGGTAGGCCAGTTCAAGCAAGAGAACTAACAACTTTACAATCAATTTTACAGAATCAAGTAGAATCTTTTGGAAGTCATCTGTTTAAAGAAGGTTCTGTAGTAATACCTGGAAATATTGCTTATGATGGGCAGTTTAATTCAGTAAAAGTAAATCCAACTACTTTTGGAATTGATATTTCAGTTTATATCAATAATTTTATTGGTAAAAAAATAGTCGGTCAAATATCAGGAACAACGGCAACTATTCAATATATTTCTTTTCCCGATGATATTAATGTACAAGAATTGACATTATATGTAAAATACTTAGATTCTGATAACAATTTCAAATTTAATCCATTTGTAGACGGAGAATCATTAATTGCTGAAGAAAATATAATCTATGGTAACGCCACAATTAATGCGGGAACTCCATTTGCATCACTAATTTCATCAAATGCAACATCTATAGGTTCTGCGGCATTTATTGGAGATGGTGTATACTTTATTAGAGGTTATTTTGTAAATGTTTCTAAGCAAACTTTAATTTTAGACAACTATACAAATACACCATCATATAGAGTTGGTTTAAAAATTGATGAATTGATAATTAGTGCGAAGGATGATAGATCATTATCTGACAATGCCAAAGGGTTTACAAATTATGCTGCTCCTGGTGCAGATAGATTTAAAATTAATTTAACTTTAACTAAAAAATTATTATCAGATACTAACGATACAGATTTTGTCGAACTATTGAGAGTTCAAAACGGAAAAATTAAAAAAATTGATACAAAAACATCTTACAATTTAATCCGTGATTATTTGGCAGAAAGAACTTACGATGAATCTGGTAATTATGCCGTAGATCCATTTAACCCATCAATACACAACTCATTAAATGATAGATTGGGCAATAGTGGATTGTTTTTTAATAATGAAAAGACATACGAAGGAAATATACCTTCTGACGATTTGATGTCTGTAAAGGTATCTCCCGGAAAGGCATATGTTAGGGGATATGATGTAGAAAACATTTCAACAACAATTTTGGATGTAGAAAAACCAAGAGATACTCAACCCGTATCAAATGTAAATATCCCCTTTGAAATGGGAAATAGTCTAAGGGTCAATAATGTATCCGGTTCTCCAGCACAAAGATATGCAATTGAATTATATTCGAGATTTGGTGGATTGGGAACTAAAATAGGAGATGCAAGAGTATATACTTTTAATTTAACAGATGCTGCATATGCTGGAGCATCTACTAATTGGGATTTATATTTGTATGATATTCAGACTTATACTTCATTAGTTTTAAATTCCCCATTATCGAGCAGTGAACTTCCAGCAACTTCTTTTGTTAAAGGTAAAAGTAGTGGCGCTAGTGGATACGCTGTTTCTGCCGGTGGCGGGTCTTCTACTGTTACTTTAAGTCAAACTTCAGGTACATTTTCTGTTGGGGAACAATTAATTATCAATGGTATTGATTTTCCAAGAACAATTACTACGGCAAATTCTTTTGGAACTCAAGAAATTAAATCAGTTAAGCAATCGGGAATAAGTGGGTATCCAACATTTACTGCAGATTGTCTTTTAGAATCATTTTTTCTTCCCAATAGCGTAGTTCAAGCAACTATTAGTGGTGGAACAACTGTAAGGAGTCCTGGTAAAGTATTTACTGGAATAAAAACTGATACAATTCTCGGATATCAAACAACATCTGGTGATAAGACATATAATAGAGTAACTGCAGTTGCTGCTGATGGATTATCATTAACTATTGCTGCTGTTGCCTCAAATGTTTCTGGTGTTTATACTGGATCAGTTACCAATGGAACTTATCCAATCACAATATCTTCGGCAATCATAAGAAATCAAGATTCTGGTTACTTATACGCAGAATTACCAGATACAAATATTTCTTCAGTAAATCTTTCAGATTCTTTATTAACTGTTTCTGAACAATTAACTGGCAGAACAATATCTAGTGGAAAATTAATACTCAATACCTCAGATTTTACTGGAATTACTAGTGCATTTTTTGCAGCATTTGATGAAGAAAGATATTCAGTACATTATACCGGTGGTGGAATTGGAACCGTAACTTCCGACTCATTTTCACTCAATTCGGCAACAAATGAAGTTACGTTTAGTGGATTAATTAATGGAAGTAATGCTGTAGTTAATGCCACTTTGATCAAAAATGGTATACAAAGCAAATTAAAACAATATACTAGAAGCCAGACTATTAGTGTAAACCTATCAAAGTACTCTCAGTCTGGAAGTGGTATCAGTTCATCAATTAATGATGGATTGACATATAATCAATATTATGGATTAAGAGCTCAGGATGAAGAAATATCTCTAAATTATCCAGATGTTGTAAAAGTTCTGGCAGTTTATGAATCTTTGGATAAATTAAATCCAACTTTAGATCAAATTGAATTTACCTCAACTGCGAATGTTTCTGCAAATGCAATAATTGGTGAAAATATAATTGGTAACACATCCAAGGCAATTGCAAGGGTTGTTACATCAGTATCGGCAAATATTTTAGGAATTGTTTATTTAAATACTGATAGATTTTTGGATGGAGAATCTGTATTATTCGAAGAATCTAATATAACAACAGATATTCAATCCATTACTGCAGGAAAATATAAAAATATTACGAATTATTATAATTTAGACAAAGGACAAAGGGACCAATATTATGATTATTCTAGAATTGTTAGAAATAACAATTCTTCAGTACCATCTAAGAGATTGCTAATAGTATTTGATTGCTATACCGTACCATCAACTGATAATGGTGATGTATTTACAGTATTGAGTTATGATAAGGAAAGATTTTTGGAAGATGTTCCATATATTGGTCCTAGAAGAGTAAGAGCTTCGGATACTTTAGATTTTAGACCAAGAGTGTCGGTTTTTACTAGTACGGCATCTTCACCATTTTACTTTTCTTCGAGAAATTTTGATACAGTTCCAAAATTACTCTTAGCACCAAATGAAAGTTCTTTAGTTGGATATGACTATTATCTAGGAAGAATTGACAAATTATATCTTGATAAGTTTGGAGCATTAATTGTGCAGAAAGGGGTATCTGCAATCATACCAAAATCTCCAACAAATAATGATGATGTAATGGAAATTGCAACTATTACATTACCACCATATCTTTATAACCCAGCAGATGCAGAAATATCTCTGGTAGATAATAAAAGATATACAATGAGAGACATTGGATTGATTGAGGATAGGGTTGAGAATTTGGAGAGAATTACTTCACTATCACTACTTGAAGTGAATACTCAGACTTTACAAATTCAAGATGCTGATGGAAGAAATAGATTTAAGAGTGGATTTTTTGTTGATGATTTTAAAAATTCATCACTAATTAATTCGGATTATTCTTCTATACAAATTGATCCTGAAGAACAAGAATTAATTCCAATTATTAGTAAAAATACACTCAAGAGTCAACTTGCCCCTGCAGAAAGCATAATTGACGAAGAATTGGATCTTTCAGTCAATTTTGGGTTATTGGATCCAAATGTACAAAAAACCGGTGAAGTTGTAACTCTAAAGTATGATTCAATAGGTTGGATCGAACAACCTCTTGCAACCAGAGTGGAAAATGTTAATCCATTCCATGTAGTAGTCTATACTGGAAGTGTTAAATTATCTCCTGCTAGTGATAGTTGGATTAGAACTATTAGACTTCCGGATAAAAATATAAATGGTGGAACTACGAGTATATCACTTGGTGGTGGATTTGGAGTTTATGTTGATACTATTAAGGAGATAACATCAAATGATATTTTAGTTGATAGTGGAAATGAACTTTGGATGCGCTCCAGAAATACAGAGTTCTCAGTAACAAATATCAAACCATTGACTGAATTTTATCAATTTTTTGATGGCAATGGATCTGTTGATTTTATTCCAAAATTAGTAGAAATTGCAAATGATTCTACATTACAAAATTATGGTGCTTCTAATGCATTTATTGCAGGAGAAACTGTTATTGGTTCCTACAACGGAAATAATTTAATTAACCTTAGAGTTGCTACTGCAAATCATAAGTATGGGCAATATAATTCACCATCAACTACATTTAATATAAATCCATACATCAAAACCGAAAATCTTGCATCCTCATATAGTGAATCTTCAAAAGTTCTCAATATTGATACCTACTCACTATCACAAGAAGCACAGGGAAAATATTCCGGATACTTAGTAACAGGTATGAAACTTGTGGGACAACAAAGTGGTGCTGTTGCTTATGTGAAAAATCTTAGATTAATTTCGGACAATTATGGAGATTTAATTGGATCATTCTTCCTAAGAAATCCAAATACTGTGCCTGCACCATCAGTAAGAATTTCTACAGGAACTAAAACATTCAAAGTTACCAATAGTTCAACAAATGCAACTCCTCTTCCAGGAAGTAACCTAATATCCTCGGCAGAATCTTCATACAAATCTGAAGGTGTGTTTGAAGTGAAGCAACTAGTATCTACAACAACTACCATTCAAAGATATGTGGACCCACTTGCACAATCATTTAGTGTTGGTGGCAATATTGAAGCACCATCGCCACTTGGTACAAATGATGATGAAAATGGGGCATTTTTAACTGCTGTTGATCTTTTCTTTGCGAATAAAGATTCTAATAATAATCCAGTAAGAATTGAAATAAGAACAGTTGAGTTAGGTACTCCCACAAGAGTAGTTATTGGAAATCCAGTAACATTGCGACCAGATGATATTACAATTTCAACCACTGGAGAAATTGCAACTAAAGTTACATTTGATTACCCAATCTACTTAGCTCCAGGAAATGAATATGCAATTGTAATTATCTCCGAAGCAAGTGATCAATATGAATTATGGACTGCACAAATGGGTGAGAAGACTGTAAATACACAATCTCTACCAGGTGCAGAAAGCGTCAGATATACTAAACAATTTGCACTTGGAAGTCTATTTAAATCCCAAAATGGATCTATATGGACAGCAAATCAATATCAAGATCTTAAGTTTAAACTTTATAAAGCACAATTTACTTCATCAACAGGAACTGCATTTTTCTATAATCCAACTCTCGATGAAAGTAATGGATATATTCAAAAATTAAATAGTAATCCATTAATAACACTACCAAAAACTGTCACTCTCGGAATTACCACAACTACCAATGCATCATTAATTAGTACATTATCAAATGGTAGAAAAATTGCCGGTTCACAATCCTATGTTTATGGATATGTTGTTGGTACGGGAAGTTCAGTATCAACTGTAGGACTTACTACTGGTGGAAAAAATTATGTGACGGATTCCAGTGTAAGTACCTACAATATTGTTGGGAATGGTTCTGGATTAGTATTGAACATTTCTGCTACTAGTGGCGTAATCACTGGAACACCAATAATCGTGTCTCCAGGAAATGGATATGCTATTGGGGATGTTGTTGGTATTGTAACTTCAGATGTTTCTTCACAAACTGGATCTAATGCAAGAATTACAATAACTGGAAATAATAATAGTGTTGATACTTTATATCTTTCTGGAGTTCAGGGCAGAACCTTCACTACAGGAATTGGTGTGAGTTACTATAATGATGCTGGAACATTAGTATCACTTGCAAGCACTACTATTAGAAGTTTTTCGGAACCAAATAGTGATAATCAAAATTCTGGAAATTATATTAGAGTAAGTCATTTTGATCATGGAATGTACGGAAATACGAATCAAATTATCATTAGTGATACTGAATCTGATATAGCACCAACTACTCTTTCGGCAACGTTAACTGCGGAAGAAGTATCGGTAATTAGCATTGGTGATACCTCAAACTTTGGAACTTTTGAAGGAGTTTCTGTAAATGTCAATAATCCAGGATATATAAAAATTGAGAATGAAATTATTGCATACAGTAGTGTTGGGAATGGAACATTAACAATTGCTACTAGTGGAAGAGGAATTGATTCAACTCGCACCTTAAAATATGATGCCAATACTACTGTAGCGTATAAGTATGAATTAAATGGAGTCTCTTTAAGAAGGATCAACACTACTCACGATATTAGTGATTTAGATATTGATATCGATGGATATTATTTGAAAATTAACAGATCCACAAATGGAACTAATAGAGACACTGATGTATCTTCACCAAATATGCCAGAATTGTCGTTTACAAATCAATCATCCTTGGGTGGTTCCAATGTTAGAGCAACGGAAAATATTCAGTATAGTGCATTAACTCCAAATTATAATATAATTACCCCTGGTAACGCAACCTCAGCAACTGCAACAATTAGAACAGTAACTGGAACTAGTGTTGATGGAAATGAAACTTCATTCTTAGATAATGGATTTGAATCTATTGAATTAAATAAATTAAATGTTTTAAATTCGGTAAGAATTGTGTGTTCTAAAATAAATGAAACTACTTACTTAACAAATTTACCAAGAAATAAATCTTTCACAACTGGAATAATATTAAATACAACAGATATTAATTTATCACCCATAATCTATACTGATACTGCATTTAGTGAATTTAGAGTAAGTCGTTTAAATAATCCAATTTTGGATTATGCCTCTGATAATAGAGTCAATTCCTTAATATATGATCCACATGCTGCTACGTATCTATCAAATACGGTAAATTTGACCAACCCAGCAAAATCATTGAAGGTAATTCTTTCAGCATATAGACATTCTTCTGCAGATTTTAGAGTTCTTTATAGTTTAATTAGATCAGATTCAAGTGAAGTTTCTCAAGAATTTGAGTTATTTGCAGGGTATGATAATTTATCATACACGACTGCCGATGGATATTCTGTTGTAGACTCCTCTAAAAATAGTGGAAGATCTGATACATTTGTAAGTGCTAGTTTAGACAACCAATTCCTTGAATATCAATTCACTGCAGATAATCTTGATTTGTTTACTGGATATACGATTAAAATTGTAATGTCTGGAACCAATCAAGCATATCCACCAAGAATCAAAGAACTTAGAACACTTGCAATAAGATGATAAGAGTAGAAGGGCATCAGAATCTTTATAGGGATGAACAGTCAGGAGCAATTATAAATTGTGACTCATCTGCATATAATCAATATTTAAATTCATTATCAGTAAGAGATTCTCAAAAAATAGAATTAAATGAAATGAGAAGAGATATTGATGAAATTAAATCACTTCTTAAGGAGTTATTAAATGGATCCAAATAATATTGTTTTGGAAAGTGTTCATAAATTATTTGAATATGAGCAACATGCTAGAATCATAGACAAATTAAATGAAGATGAATTAAGAATGTTTGCAAAATCATATTGCAAATTATATCTAAAGCAACAAGAAGTTGTACTTAAATTGGGAATTAAGTAGGCATAAATATATTTTAGATCCTGAGATTATTTTCCCACAAATGTCTGAGATAAAAGTCAGAGTTGGACAACAAAATGCAGTAAAGGTAATATCTTCACTAGCAGGTGCTCAAGAACTGTCTTTAAGTGAGATAATCGATGTTAATGCTACCAACCTTTCAAATGGTATGGTTCTTGTTTATAATAGTGCGACTTCAAAATGGGATGCTACATTATCGTTAACGCCCGGAGCTACACAAAATTTAAACATTGACGGAGGAAACTTTTAATGGCAAGTATTATCAGGATCAAAAGATCTTCTGGTACTAATAAACCTTCTAGTCTAAATTGGGGAGAATTAGCATATGTAACAGGTATTGGTAGCTACGGCGGAACCAATCAATATAAAGATAGAATTTTTCTTGGTGATGATGGTGCTAATGTAAATCCAGTTGGTGGATATTATTATACATCTATGATGGAGCACCAACCAGGTGCTGTTGCTGGTGTAACTAATACTCGCAACCAGAATGGTGGTATTGTTGTTGTTCTTGATAGCAACAGAAAAGTTGACCAATGGAATGTAGATAATTTACGATTAGATGGAAATACGTTTTCATCACAAAACACCGATGGTGATATCGTATTAGATCCAAATGGAACTGGTGAAATAAACGTTGTCGATGATACATATTTAAGTTTTGGAACTGATAAAGATGTAAAAGTAAGATACGATGAATTAACAGACAATAAATTTGAAATTGAGGGTGCTGATTGGGCATTTGCTAATGGAGTTGCAATTAATATTGGTGATGTAACTCAATCGTCAGATAAGGATACTGGTGCTCTTGTAGTTGAAGGTGGCGTCGGTATTGAGAAAAACTTAAATATTGGTGGAAATGTTACTATTTCTGGTGTATCTACATTCACTGGAGGTATCTATTATCAAACTGGTGATTTTAGTACCCATGGTGTTGTATATTTTGATAGTACTGGATTACAAACCTCAACTAATGACCCAGCATCACCAACCATTACATCTAAACAGGTATTAACTGCAATTACTGAAATTACACTAACTTTTGGTAGTGTTGCTTCGGTTACTACAGGTGATATAGTCTTGCAAGATACTAGTGGTGCTTATGGTATTGTTAAAACAACTGTTAGCTCTTCAACAATTACACTTGTTGGTGTAGAAGGAACATTTACAAACACCTATAATGTAAATAAAAATGGTGTAAGTTTGTCACTAATTCCAACAACTGTAACTACAATATATACTAACAAACCGTCTTGGACATCAACCCTTGATGGAGGAACATTCTGATTTATGGCCAGTGAAGTTGACGTTAATCTATTAATAAGTTTATACAATCAAAAAGTATCTCAATTATCAAATCAAAATATTTTATTGGAGGCAAAACTCCAAACTCTCATCAAAGATTTTGAAGAAGAAAAAAATTTACTTTTAGAAGAAAATTTGAATCTTCAGGAAAAATATGAGGTTCTATTAAAAACAAAAAAAAGTTCTGAACAGTAAATACAATGGCAAAACCTGCAAGTAGACAACAACTCATAGAATACTGCCTAAGGCGTCTGGGTGCCCCTGTATTGGAAATAAACGTAGATGATGACCAGGTAGATGATTTAGTTGATGACGCTCTACAGTACTTCCAGGAACGTCATTTTGATGGTGTTGAAAGGATGTATCTTAAGTATAAGATTACACAAACAGATCTTAACAGGGGTAGAGGAAGAAATTCTGACGGAGTTGGAGTTACTACAACTACCGCAACATCAACTGCCGGAACTACTTTTAATTTTTACGAAACATCAAATTATATTCAAGTACCAGATTCGATTATAGGTGTTGAAAAGATTTTTAAATTCGATAGCAGTTCCATTTCTGGTGGAATGTTTAGTATTAAGTATCAATTATTTCTAAACGATTTATATAATTTCAACTCCGTCGAACTTTTACAATATTCTATGGTCAAATCATATCTAGAAGATATCGATTTCCTATTAACTACGGATAAACAACTCAGATTTAATAAAAGACAAAATAGACTTTATTTGGATCTTGATTGGGCATCACAATCGGCAGATCAATATATTGTCATTGATTGTTATAGAATATTAGATCCTAATGAGTTTACCAATGTATATAATGATAGTTTTATCAAAAAATATTTGACTTCTTTAATTAAAAGGCAGTGGGGTCAGAATTTAATTAAATTTAGAGGAGTTAAACTTCCAGGTGGAATTGAATTGAATGGTAGGGAGATATATGAAGATGCAGAAAAAGAGTTAGAAGATATTAAACAAAGAATGACGCTTGAGTATGAATTACCACCTTACGATTTTGTTGGATAATGGCACTTAATCCCTTTTTTCTTCAAGGAGCTTCCTCTGAGCAAAGACTTGTTCAAGATTTAATCAATGAACAATTAAAAATTTATGGTGTCGAAATAACTTATATTCCTAGAAAATTTGTTAAAAAGCAAACAATAATAGAAGAAGTTCAATCATCGAAATTTGACGACAATTACTCAATTGAGGCATACGTTAATACTTATGATGGATATTCTGGTGCTGGCGACATATTAACAAAATTTGGAATGAGTTTAAAGGATGAAATAACTCTTACAATATCAAAGGAAAGATTTGAAGATTTTATTTCACCATTCTTAGCAGCAGAAGATGATGGAACTGAAGATAGTACGATTGTTTTATCAACTAGACCTAGAGAAGGCGACTTAATTTATTTTCCTCTTGGGCAAAGATTATTTGAAGTTAAATTTGTTGAACACGAACAACCATTCTATCAATTGGGAAAAAATTATGTTTACGAGTTAAAATGTGAGTTATTTGAATATGAAGATGAAGTCATTGATACTTCAATTGATGAGATTGATACTCAAATTGAAACTGAAGGATTTATTACAACACTCAATTTGATTGGTATGGGTAGAACTGCATCTGCTACTGCATATATCAATTCTGGTTATATTCGTCGAATATTTTTAAACAATGATGGATACAATTATACTTCATCTCCAATAGTTGCAATATCAACATCACCCACAGGAAATCTTGGAGATAATGCTACTGCTGTCGCTATTACAACAAACAGAGGAGGATCTCTGTCGGTATCAAGTATTATTTTAATAAATGCTGGTGTTGGATATACTACTAATCCAATAATTACTTTGTCTGGTGGAGGTGGAATCGGTGCAGCTGCTACTTGCTCAATAGAAACTTCAAGTAATGGTGTAATAAAATTTATTATGTCCGATGAAGGAGTTGGATATACTAGTGCTCCGGTTATAACAATTGCTGGAAATGTTGGATCTGGACAAACTGCCACAGCAACTGCAATTGTTAACTCTAATACTGAAGTTAGTGCGATTTATGCATCCAATCCAGGTAGTGGTTATACATCCAATCCAGTAATAACTATTGCCAATCCCCCAATTCTAACAGGAATTGGTACATATCACTTTAATGAAATTGTTGAAGGATCCCAATCTCGCACACAGGCAAGAGTTAAGTCTTGGGATATTGATACGAATACTCTTAAGGTTTCGTTTGTCGGTATTGGAAGTACAACAAGAGGATTTATTCCTGGAGAAATTATTGTTGGAGCAGCGTCTTCTGCAAGATATTCTGTTAAAAGTTATGATGATATGGATATATATGATGCATATGCACAAAATGACGAAATAGAAGAAGAAGCAGATACCTTCTTAGATTTTTCAGAATCAAATCCATTTGGTAGTTACTAATGTTAGCAAATTATTTTTATCACGAAATTATTAGAAAAACATTGGTCAGTTTTGGAACCGTATTTAATGATATTCACATTCGACATAAAGATTCCAATGATAAGGGAATTAGTGATATAAGAGTTCCTCTAGCATATGGTCCAGTACAAAAGTTTTTAGCAAGAATTGAACAGCAACCAGAATTGAATAAAGCAGTTGCAATGACTTTGCCCAGAATGTCGTTTGAGATGACTTCTATTCAATATGATTCAACAAGAAAGGCAGGAGTCACTCAAACTTTTAAGGCATCTGACGGCACAAATCTAAAGAAAGTTTTTATGCCTGTTCCATATAATATTGGATTTGAACTTAACATCCTAACAAAATTGAATGATGATGCTTTACAGATTGTTGAGCAAATTCTCCCATACTTTCAGCCATCATTCAATTTAACGGTAGATTTAATCGATTCTATTGGTGAAAAGAGAGATATTCCAATTGTTTTAGATTCAGTATCCTTTCAAGATGACTATGAGGGAGATTTTTCCACAAGAAGATCTTTAATATATACTTTACAATTTACGGCAAAGACATATCTGTTCGGTCCTATTGCCGATAGTACAGACGGTCTTATTCGTAAGGTTCAGGTTGATATGTATGCTGGCAGTGATCAAACAACTGCCAAACGTGAAATGAGATATACCGTAACTCCAGATCCTATTGATGCTGGACCAGATGACGACTTTGGATTCAATGAGAATTGGGAGTTCTTCAATGACTCCAAAACTTATAGTCCAACACAACATATTGATATTTGATAACTTATGGCAAATAATTATGGAGATATTGATAAGGCTCTCAATATTGAGAGTAGCATAATTGAGGTGGAGAAATCAGTAGAAAGGATTGATATTATACCATCAAAATCTGATGATATTAGGAAAGATTATGAATACACAAGAGCAAATCTATATTCGTTGATTGAGAAGGGTCAAGAAGCAATCAACGGAATTATGGAACTTGCCGGTGAAGGTGGAAGTCCTAGAGCATATGAAGTTGCCGGACAATTAATTAAGAGTGTTGCGGATACAACTGATAAATTAATTGATTTGCAGAAGAAACTAAAGGATGTTGAAGAAGATACTGTAAAATCACCAAGTAGTGTAACTAATAATGCCCTGTTTGTTGGTTCAACATCAGAACTTTCAAAAATACTCAAACAAGGTTTTCTAAATAATAAAGATTAGTCTTTGCAAATAATGAACAAGCAATTGAAATCATATAAAACTGTGGGGCAAATTGTGAAAAAACATCGTATGAGTGTTTCTGAAGGCACCGATACGCTTGAGTATGATTGGCATACTCCAATTCGTGAAAGAGCAGATAGATATTGTCCAAAATGCGAAAAACTTGAGACAAGAAGTGAGTGCAAATACGGTTCAAGATATTGGGATATGTTTTCTTTACCGGCAGAGTTAATTAGCTCAAAAAAAGATTATAATATAACAATGCCACATCCAGCAAATGAGGAGAAGGATCACGAGTATTCAATGGCTCGTTCAGAACTTAGTATTGTTATGAATGCTGCTAAAAGACTGAGGAAAAAAATGAAAGGTGAAGGTAATATTGAAGCCTGGGTCCAATCAAAGATTACCAAGGCAGCAGACTATATTGATACTGCAGCCGATTATATCGATAGCAAGGAAAGCAAAGTTAATGAAGATGTGACGATTGAGGATGCAAATGGCAATACCTTTCTTCAGATTATTGATATTATCAGAGCAGATCGTCTTGTAAAAGAAACAAAGTCCGGTGATCAAGGTCTTCGTGATTGGTTTGGAAAATCAAAATCATCCACGGGAAAAAGTGGGTGGGTGCAACTTGGCGGGAAATTTGCAGGAGAACCTTGTGCTCGTCAAGAAGGACAAACTTCTACACCAAAATGTGGTAGTTCAAAAATGGCAGCAGATCTTTCACCAGAAGAAGAAGAAAGGGCAAGAATTAGGAAAAATCGTTTGGATTCAAATCAACCACAAAAATCTGGTGGAGCAAAACCAACGAATGTAAAGACTGAAGAAACTAATATTCAAGAAGTAAAGGACAAAGCAGGAAAGGGTAGTGGTAAAAAGGATGCTTGCTATAATAAAGTAAAATCAAGATATGATGTATGGCCCAGTGCATATGCATCCGGAGCATTAGTCAAATGCCGCAAAGTTGGTGCTGATAATTGGGGAACAAAATCAGAAGATTGCTGGGATGGTTATAAGCAAGTAGGTATGAAGAAGAAGGGTAAGAAAATGGTCCCAAATTGTGTTCCAGTGAAAGAGGGAATTAGTTTTGATGTTGGAAAACCTTCCAGAGGTGCTGGTGCATTGACCCCATCTGCTGCGGCACAACTTGGACCAAAGGCAATTGATTTGCAAAAGAAAAAGGCTGCTGCGGTAAGTCTTCCAAGTACTGTCGGTGTTAAACTTGCAGATTCTTACAAATTAAAGTCATTTGATAACTTTATGATTGAAGCATCGGCTGCTTGGCAAAGAAAAGAGGGAAAGAATCCTGAGGGTGGTTTAAATAAAAAGGGGATTGCCTCTTATCGCAAAGAAAATCCCGGTTCCAAACT
>Ga0181349_1000214_pt1 | contig 24178 bp, 40 predicted proteins | sample Su13VDMM110SD_FD_130106 | JGI IMG/M metagenome (GOLD analysis project Ga0181349, IMG submission 130106) | Freshwater viral communities from Lake Michigan, USA - Su13.VD.MM110.S.D | ecosystem: Environmental > Aquatic > Freshwater > Lake | place: USA: Michigan | collected 2013-07-16 | reverse complement strand
GTGTGAAATTAGAGGTATGATTGTTTTAACGTCCTCCATTGCCTGGTCAAATTCTTCTTCAGATGGTTTGCGTTGTTCTTCATTGATAACCCCCATCATTGATCTAATCCTTTGTATGTTTTCTTGTAGGTTCATATAAAAATTATTCTTTTTGCGTCGCAGTTAAACTTTTTATTTATTAAATCCAATAAGTCCAACCCCCATTCATCAGATGAGCTCAAGAAGTTCTCAATTTGTTCGGCGAAGTAAAATACAATCACATTAAAACGTGGATCTTTAACATCAGGGAACTCATAACAAGGTTCAGGCAACTCATCTCTAAGTTCTTTGGGGTAATCCCCATCATCATCGTATTTATCCCCGTCAACCAACTTAAATAAGTAATCATCGTAATTATTTTTAGGAAGAACAAATCCAATTGCGTAAGGGTCACAACATACACCCATCCCACAGTTAAATTCGGCCCAATCATAATAGATATCATCAAATCCAGAAAATTCCATATTAACTAAATCCTGTAATATAGATTGGGTATTCGTTTCTTCTCTTAATATTCTTCTTATGGATTCTTGTAGGTTCATTTTAATAAATACTTACTTAATAACTATTTTCCTCTTTTCACTCATTTCCATAATATAAAGATAAAAAAAGTTTAAAATTAAAGAAATATTATTTTTTGTTTGAATGATTTATTTTAAAATCATATATTTATTTATATGATAAAAGAAGGAAACCATAAAAAGTTAGCTGAAACTATTAAAAATTTAAAAAAATACAAAAAGGTTTTATTTTTAACTTGTTCTAATAGATATCAAAAAATACTTGAAAAACAAACACCTAAGTCTACAATTTTAGCAAAAGTAATTTCAAAAAAGTTAGATAACTGTAAAATAATAAATGTTCCCGATTTAAACATATATCCATGTGAGGGTAATGTTTCTAGAGAAGATGGTAATCAGTGTGGTATAAAAGCGGCATTATTAAAAGATAAAACTAAAAATCCGTCGGGTAATCATAGATGTTGGGCATCATTACATAATCCAGACGATGAATTATGGAAAATATCTAAAGAACTTTTTGAATCTGACTGTGTTGTTTTTTTTACATCGGTAAGATGGGGTAGTGCCAATATGTTTTATCAAAAAATAATTGAAAGGTTAAATTGGATAAATAATAGATACGTTCCTCTTGGTGAAAGTAATTTACTAAAAGACATTTCGTCTGGTTTTATTTGTATTGGTCAACACGACGACGCTGAGAAAGTATGTGCAGTACAAATGGATTGTCACGATTATTATGGTTTTGATGTAAATGAAAAATTATATTGGTATTGGATGGCTGAAGACATTGAGTTTGATGAGGAAACGCTTAAAGGATATTTAGAAAGTTACCCTGAGTTTTATGATCATTTTAAAATAAAAAAATCCCCCACCTTGTCGAGTGGAGGATCAAATTAATTTACTCAGTTTCTTTTTTAAATTCTGTTATATAAGAATAGTCGGTTGTGTGATAAGTCTTATTTTCTACTGAATAAATATTTAAATCTATTTCGTATCCAGGATTCTTATCAATCCTATTAAATGTCCAAGCCCTATCAAACCAAATTATTCTATTATTAGGGTAAATAAAATAATTACCATTATCCATTTTAAATACGTGCCCACATTTATGTTCGGGTGTTTCAGAAAACCCTAAATCAAGGTTGTTTCTATTTTCATGAGACCAATCAAGTGTAAATAGATATGTTCCCACTCTTTTAACACCAGTAATTGATATTAAATCTGCCCTTAATCCTGACAACCTTTCCCTAACTTTTACGTCAATGTAAGGACTAAAACAATCCCAATAGATACGTTCAGTTAAATCTAATAGTTCCGCATCTTCTTTCCAAACAAATGCGTGTATTGGTCTTCTTGTCCAATTAACACCATTTTCTAAAAAGGCCTCAAATAGTGGGGTTCTTCCTTGAATTGATGCGACCGAATGAATATCACAGGGGGTAAATTCCCCATTTCCTTTTTTGTGGTTAAACAAAAATTCGTTTCTGATTAAACAGTTAATAACTGGTGTGTTTGCGTTTAAGTATGACATTATATTTATTTTTGTGGTTTGTAATATTTTTCGTAAGAATCATTATAACTATCTACGGTTGCTGTGCTCCACCTGATATAAAATCCACTACCATAAAAGTTTTCAGGTAGTTTATAATTCTCTAATAACTCATCAACAAAGTATTTAACGCTTTTTTCTAATTTGGTTCTTTCCTCAATATTTTGAGTTTCTTCCTTTATAATTTTTTTTATCGATTCTTGTATATTCATATTATTAAAGTTTACTATCAATAACCCTCGCTATTTCTTTATAGATTGGAATATCACCGTGTGGTTCATTATTTCCAATTGGTGGTTCTATAATTGTTGCTCCTTCATTTTTATATTTTTGATAATACTTTTTAACATCATCATCTTTTATCTTTTTTAATCTTCCAAATCCCCAAGCTCCTTGGACGACAATAAAATTAGCATTAGGGAATTTTTTTTCTAATAGTACAAATAATTCACTAACATCATATTTTAAGTATTTACCAAATCCTCCGTTTGTTCCCATACTTATTATGACATTTTCTACGTTACTGGACACTGGATACTTTTTAAGTGCTCCAATTAACCAAATGACACTCATTCCCCCTAACCATAAAGAACTTTCACCACCTTTTTTATTTATTCTACTTGCCTTTTGAATTGCGTTGTCTAAATATGGTGTTGTTGAGTCGCCAATGATTATGTTTTTTATTGTGGTTCCTTTAGTTTCTTCCGTTTTATCTTCAGTTTTTTTACTTAATGTAGTGTCCTTACAAGTCTCTGTTGGTGTCCAATTGATATTACCGTTTTCTAACTTTTCCAACTCTTTTTTAGTTATTGGTCCAACAATCCCGTCATCATTAATACCTTGTTTTTTTTGAAAGTCTTTAACACACCCTTTTGTTTGTGGACCATACTTACCATCCTTTGGTGTAATTTTAAGTATTTTTTGTATCTCTTCAACGCCAGCACCTTTAGATCCAACCTTTAAGGTATCTTTAATATCAACAACAGTTTCGTTTAGTCCCATCATTAATTGTATTCTTTCTATTTGTTCTTGTAGGTTCATTTCTTTGTATTTTTAACACAGTTGGGGTATCTCTTACCAAACATAGTTTTCATTCCTTTTTGAGTATATCCTTTCCAACATTTCTCAGTTAATTCACCTTCTTTTATTTCGGATATTTCTTCATCTTTTAATTTATATTTAAATCTTGGTTTTTTTAATATTTTGGTGGCAATCAATCTGTGATACCCATCCTCCAAACCTTTATCGTCATATATTAATTCATCTATTTTATCAGGATTATCAATAAAATATTTTATTGTTTGTATATTATCATTTTTATGATTTGATAACGTATCCCAATTATCAACTATATCCTGTAATGTATACCCTCTTAAAGTATTAAACTTGGAATCCTTATATTTACTAAATTCTTTATTAGTTGATTTAGTTTTAACTTCCTCCCTTAACACTCTTCTTATGTGTTCTTGTAGGTTTTTATCTTCATTTGGTTTAAACTCTTCTCCTGATATTGCATCAATTAGTGTTACCTTACAAGACATCGCATTTGCCCATTCAACAAACCTAATCAAATGTTCTTGTCTATCATCATACATAATAAACTCTTCAGGTTCTAATTCGTTTATTAATTTTTCAAATAGATTGGATTTAAATTCAAACGTATCAATCCCTGGATTTAAGTGCATTTCATCAAACTCTAATCCGTAATGGTTTAAAATTATATCAACCTCATCTTGTAGCGGTGCAACTCTACCTGTAGCCAAAATCACATAGTTATCAGGATCAGATATCGCTTGTTTATATCTTCTATAAATCTTTTTATTTAATGGAATGTCAAATATTTCCATATCCAAACTCTCAGGTTTTGACCACCAACCTCTGTGTGGCCAATCTTCACCTGTCTTTTCTTTCCATATTTTTTTACCTTCATCTGGTAATGTTGTGTGAACTAACGTGTCATCAAAATCAAACGATATTAATTTTTTTATTTCCATATTATGCGACGTTTGTGTTATTATTAACGTTATTTTTAGTATTGTTGTATGCCAATTGATTTATCTTATTTAACATTTGATTTATGTCAGGAAAACCATTTTTTGCCCAACACAACAAAACCCAAGACACATCAGTATCATGTTTTTGTCTTGTAATATATGGTTTTAACATATTGTAAGTAATATTACCTCCAGGTTTTATATTTAATGTTTTTCTAATTGACATTATATTTGACATTTTTTCAGTTTCTCTACAAACATAATTAGGATCCTCTTTTAATCGACTAGATTGTTTAAGATTCAATTTCCAATATTCTAAATCATCTGGTTTAACCCCGATTTTTTTAGCGGTATTAACCACATCTGATGTATACGTTTTAACTTTACCAGAAGGTAAAGACTCCCTAACTTTTTGTTCAGTTTGTTTAACCGTTTTGCTTGAAACAAAAGCGTCTTGTATTTTTTTAGCTGGATTCAATGGTTTTATATCATATATGATATGTTGAATTTCGTGTATTAATGTACCGTAGGGATCGGGATCGTTTTCTGAACAATTTATGTAAATATTATACCTATTTCCATGTGATACAAAGGCGTAAGCCGAATCATCTGTTTTTTGTTTACCGACAAAGTCCATTGTATGGTCATAAAAAATTAATTTTAAATTAGCTAATGAGTCTTCGTATTTAGACCATGCCATACTTGAACTAACACTAAAATATCCACTATATATTGATAAAAAATTAGATCCCTCTCTCCAATTTTTTTCTACCTTTTTTCTTGTTATTGGGTCATTTAACCAATTAGTCCAAAAGTTGACCGCCTTTGGTAATTGGTTTTGCCATTTAGTTTTACAAGCATTATTCGCTTTAATGTAGTTAGCATTATTTAAAAATTTATGGTCCTCTAATGTTGGTATATAAGTGATTTTAAAATTTCCAAAAAATAGTTTTGTTCCAAATTTATTCCGACCTTCATCAAATTTTGTTCTTACACCCATTAATCTTAATTTATTTGTCAGTTTGACTATATCATTAAAATTAAATCTATCATATTCTTCATTAATCATTGTAACAAAATCCCCATATCCCGTTTTTTTGTCTTTAAAAAGTGTTAATAAATATCTAAATTCGTTGACATTTTTTAAAATTCCAATTGCCGATAATACTTTATCTGTATTTGTTCCCCAACCTGAAACTGCACTAACTATTTGGTTGTATGCTGAGATTACCGTGTTTTTTCTAGCATTATCCAGAACTTGTTCATTTAAAACTTTTTTTATCGCATTTTTGATTGTTATTTCACTTAAATTTTCCATATTAATAAATATCACATTAATTAAAATCCATAAGGAAAGGTTTTTCTGAAAATTGATCAGGTCGCAACACTACGATTTCGTAGTCTTTGATTTTATCGTTGTACCACTTTGCCGTTACGTTACCGTGATGATCTGTATCAACCACTGTTAATACTTTTTGTGTTGAATATGTTACCTCATTTTCGTTGTGGAACATTTTTACATATACTACTGACATACTTTTTTTTAATCAATAGTAGTAAAAATAATTTGATTAAACAAAGATTAATTTCCAATTACCATCATAGTCCTCCACAAGACAAGTTGAGTTTTCACAGAAGTCTCCTGAGTTCATATAGTCACTCTCTAATTTTGGTTGGTGTATATGACCACAAACCGCAACATCATATCCTTTTTGTTTTGTTAATCCCTTTGCGTTCTCCTCAAAATCAGATACAAAGTTAATTGCCCCCTTCACAGACTGTTTAATGTCGTTGGCTAACGAATGGTATGGTAGTTTGAATTTTCTTCTTATAAAGTTATAAAACGTATTTAATCTTATAACCATATCATATGACCACCCACCAATTACCGCTAACCACCTCATCTTCATTATAACAAAGTCTAATACATCTCCGTGAAAACAATAATAACTTCTACCATCAGCACCAATGTGTGTATATTTTCTAACTATCTGGATGTTGTTCATAGAAAATGGAACAAATGGTTTTAAAAAATCGTCGTGATTACCTCTGATATATATTACATTGGTTCCCTGTTCCGATCTTTTCATAAACCTTCTGAACACCTTTGAGTATTCTTTTTTCCATTTCCCTCCTGACTTTAACGCCCAACCATCTATAATATCACCGTTTAATATTAATGTTTCAGATTCATTCTCTTCTAAAAATTTTAGTATCTTGTCTGTTTGTGATTGTCTTGCACCGAGATGTAAATCACTCATTATAATTGTTCTCCACTTTTTCATAATAAAAATGTTATGTATTGAGCTATTTTATATCCAGCATACGCTCCAAGTGCTGCAGATCCTGGAAGGATAATAAATTTACCAAGTCTTGTTTGATATTTATCCCTATTTACAATATATGAAATCAACATATAGTAAAATATGAAATTTAAAAATACCATAACGTCAATCTCCTTCGACATAAACACAACTATGGAGTTTCCCATAAATCCCCACATAAAGTTTATAAAAGTCTCTCTGATTAATTCTTTTCCCGTTGTGACGGCACCATAAATGTTTATCTTTTCATTCAATGGATTTTTAATTTCTTTTTTTGTTTTCATTGTTTAATAATTTTAATATTTTTGCTCTATAGTTTTCAAAATGTGTTAATGCAAACCATTTTCCTATGGCTGCTCCTAATATAAAAAATAATATTACAGCAATTTCTCCTTTTAATAAACGGTCAATTGAATAATATGTTGAACATAATGTTAAGGCGTTTAGAATTATTGAATTTATAACAAGTTTCTTTATTTTATTTTCATAGGTGTATTTTATTTCATATACCTTAAAGATATTATATAGTAACTGAAATATGAATATTAGTAGGTATATCATTTATATTACTTTTTCCACATATGTTGCTGTTTCACCAGATATAAATTCTTTTTCCAATAGTAATGGTAATGATGTTGGTTTGCACCACGCATAAACTAACCATCCTTCAAAATGTTTTTTAACATATTCCCACCTTGTTTCCCATAACATTCTAAATACACCTTTTCTTCTGTGATCGTTACTTACCCAAGCATCAAGGAATTTAATTTTTTTATTGTCTTCTCTTTCCAAATAAATGTGACCAATTATTTCTCCGTTTAACATCGCAACCCAAGTTTCAAGTTTCTGCGCGTTACTTTTTAAATGTAATATTTTTATATCTTCCATCCTTAATTCCAATATGTGTTGTCGTCATTAAAAAACTGTTTATTATTTCTATTTAAAAATGATTTGATCTTTAACCTCATCATATATAACACTCCCTTGTTTTCAAATCTTCTTGGTGGTGTGAATACTGTTGTGTTTATTATTCTAAATTTCTTTGGTTTTATTTTTTTGGATAAAAGATAGTCCTCCGCAACCTTTGCTTCCTCGTTGAATCCTCCTAATTTATTAAATGTGTTTGTTTTAAACAACATAAACCCACCTAAACAGAATGGTGAAATAAATTTAGACATTTTTTGTATGAAATCAAATGTTTTAAACACATAATTATATTTTCCGTTTGTTGTTCTTATCTTTGTTGTAAGTAAATTAATGTCTTGATCTAACATTATTTTCGTTACTGTTGTTAGAAGTGTTGGGTCAAGTAAGAACATATCTGAATCCAAAAATAAAACATATGATGTTTTTACGTGTTTTGATCCGTTGTTTCTTGCCTTTGCTGGAAGTCCCCCTTGTATTATCTTTAAATCAAATAGATCGTTTGTTCTTGATTCCAATTGATATGTTGTTCCGTCATCTGATGAGTCGGCAATAATTACTTTAAGACCTTTTATATTGTCTTGAAAGTTTAATAAAGTTAGTGTGGTGTCAATTGTTTTTGATTCGTTTTTACAAGGGATAATGATGGTTAAAAATTTAAATAGTTCCATATAGTATAAATACGTTCTATACTATACTAATACCTCACTTAACAATTTAATAACTCACTTTAGGTTGGTTGGTTTTTATCACAATGTCCAGTTGATCTTGAACCGACATAATAATTTGATATCGGTAGATAGTTTTCAATTTCTTTTCTTATTTTACTATTTCAGCATCAATATAAAGATCCACATCTTTATCTGTCACGGATCCTCTCCACCATAACGGAATGGCTTTTAATGAGGTATAATCTTTAATGGTGTCACATATAACGTTTACAAACCAACTATCTTCATTCATAGCTGTTGAGATAGTTTCAAAATACACTTTAATTATTTTTTCTTTTGATTTAACTTCTAAAAACGAAATGTTATCAAACATTGAATTGATAATTTCCTTCGCTGCGTTTATATTTTTTGTTTCATTTTTTGATTCTCTCATCAACCCACTCCCCGTACCTTCATACTTTAATGTTAACGCTTCGGATGGTATGTTTTCAAACGTTACAATATGTTTTTTAGTTGGTTCGTAGTGATTATCTTTATACCACTTAACGTCAGGTATCATTGTTGTATCAATTTCCCATATGTCATCGTCATATGATGAATCAAACCAAGTTCTTTTATTTACTGAGTTAGTTGCAAATATTGCTGGAATGCACTTTTCTCCGTAACCCGCATATGTTTTATAACATTCACCAGCACGAACCTTTAACCCTTGTTCTAATATTCTATCTCTATTCTTTGGGGTTGATTTATGTATAACAATTTTATTTGGTGTTATTTCTTTACCGGCGGGACTATAATTTTCTTTAGACTCTATAAGGTAGATTTCTTCCTTTAATATTTTTCTTATTTGTTCTTGTAGATTCATATTACAAATAACTATTCAAATCATATTTATCAATTATCTGTTTAAATATCTGTGCTCTTGCTCTCTTATCTAATGTGTTTCTTTTAGAAAAGAAACCATAACCAAATCCTGAATCACCTGAAATACCAACAACTTTCCAAAATCGTTGTTTAGTATCATTTGTTATTCCTGAATGTAATCTTGCGGTGAACTTATAATTCATTCCCTGACTTGTCCATCTAAAATCACCTAATTTTTTTTCTTTTTTGGACCAATCCTCAAGATTTAATGAATGAACTAACAAATCATCAATATACATTGACATCCCGTCATTACTTATTTTAAATGGAACGTAGTTGTTTTCTTTATAAAATTGTTTAATGTCTCCGTCATAAAGTATTTTAATAAGGTTTTCAATTCCCCCAGTAAATTTAGAAGCCTCTATAACTCCAATTTCGTCCACCATTTCTTGTACACTATCTTTGAGTGTTTCTTCCTTTAATATTTTTTTGATTAACTCTCTCATTTAAACACAAACCTATCCATATTTATTCCTTTAATTCCCCCATCCACATTTCTTGTTTTTAAATTATCAGGTATGTAACTATAAATCTCTTTAAGGTCTTCTTTTAATCCTTTGTATAGTTGGTACTGTTCATCACTACTAATTTGTCTTGATAGTTCCAATGGTGAGAATGGATAAGCAAATCCTTCATCATCTGTAAGGTATTTTTTACTCCACATTGAACGTACTTCGCTGTTATAAAAACGAACCGTCTTATCTATGTCACATATAACGTCAATATCAACATCATAAGTCCAACTATCATCACGCATTCTCCAACCCTTTATGTATGGATAGTCTTTATTTAAAATTGAGATTGCATCATTAACCCCCCTGTTAAATAATTCTAAGTTTTCAGATTCTTCTTTTAATATTTTTCTAATCAGTCTATCCATAAACTATAAATATAACATTAAAACTATTTATTACAAATAAAGTAAGTATTGGGTTAAGAAAAAAAGAAACCCATAAACAACAATAAATTACTTCAAAAATTCAAAGAGAGGTTAGGTAAATAGAGCAGTTTTTCGTATCTTTATGGTATGAAAGAACTACTTAAATACCTTGTTATCCGTTTAACTACTCGTCACGCAAAAACTGCAATTGACGTTTATAATTCTTTATACCCAAAACAAATCGAGGTTATCTATGTTGATAAACAACCATCAACTCAACCATCTAATGGTTCTGTTGTTTCTATCTCATCTAATAAATCTAAAAAAGACGAAGTTTTAGATTCTTTAAACTACCTTAAAAACAAAAAGGTTAAAACCAAACAAGATAAAGATTCAATCTATTCATTGGAGATGGTTCTAAAAAATATGCAATAAAAAAGGGAGTATTGAACTCCCTTATATATTTATCATTTATTATTTGCTAATCCACCAAACTCATCATACCGATCATCGTCAGGATTTGTTGATTGATCGCTAGGGTTGTTCATAGGACCAACATTATTTGATGGAACACCACTAACAGAGGCTTTAGTTTCAGTTCCTTTGTTAATCATCGCATCAAATTCAGCGTCAGACTTCTCCATAGCCCCCATTCCCGAACCACCTGTAGATGTTCCTTTAGATGTTGCATTATATTGTTGAACCACTGTGTTATCAGCCTGAATCTTTTTAGGTGAATTTTCTAAATTGTTAATATCTAATCCAACTTTATTAGCCAAATCTTCAGGATCAAAATTAGGGAATTTACTAATTTGTTGTTTAACCTTATCGTAGTCGATACATCTCTTACCTGATTTAACTGGTACTGTACCTATAAGTAAAAATAATGGTTTAAATAAATCAGTAAGGTTTTTCTTTAATTCTTCTTTTATTGCGGTTTGTTTTAATAACTCATCTATTTTTTCAGGTTTCATTGCTCTATTAAACACTCCTCTACCAAAATAACTTTTTTCAATATAATTTACTGGAACTAAACATGATTGAACGATTTTATTTTCCATTTGTTGTAAGGCTTTTTCACCCGCTTTGTCTTGTTGTGCAACTTGTTTTGCAGCATCTTTAGTATTAATTTGACCGTCTTTTCTTGTTTTATAGTCTAAACCTCTTTGTATATCTGCGTTAGGGTCAGTTTGCTTATCCGAAGTTACTTGATTTGCATTTCTAGTTGGTGCTTTATCAACAACAGGTTTAGGAGCAACAACGGTTTTATTATCAACAACAGGTTTAGGATCAACAACGGTTTTATTATCAACAACGGCTTTAGGGTTCAACACTCCACCAGCTACGGGTGTTGTTTGGAACTTAACGTTGGTTTGGATTCCTGTTGCATTTTTACCTGTTGCAGGTGTCCAATTTGGGTATTTAGCACTATAATCATCCCATTTTGCCTTATATGTTGGGTTTTTAATTGGTAGTTTGTAGTTACCGGTAGGGTTAGACGCAATCTTAAAATAGAAGGTTGGTTTATCGTCACCAACTTTTAAATAATCAAATGGGTCACCAATTCTTGGCTCATTCAAATATTCATTAGTAACTACAACAGGATCCGGATCTTCATTTAATAAACCTAACGTTTTAAGTTTATGTGCTTCGTGTAGGTTTAGTATTCTATTTTTTTCAAGATCATTTAAATTAAAAGATGTGTTTTTCATATTATTCGTTTTTAAAATAAATACTCGGTAAATAAAAAAAGGGAAGTAATAACTCCCCTTTTTTATTTTTTTAGATCATCTCCTCAGCCAACTCCCAAAGTCTTGTATTCACTTTGTTTAGAGCCATTATGTTTTGTAGACCTCTGAGTTTAGTTCTCCGTCCTTTTGGTGATGACATCTCCACCCCTCCTCTGACAAACTTCTCTTGTACTACATTCAACACTCTCCACAAATCATCTCCCTCATCTTCTGTTCTGTTTGGTGTTAATAGACCAACCATTTCTAAATCTGTTAACACTTTGTTTTGACCAAATCGTACCTCAGTTGATTTACGTAAAAAATCAATCTTCTCATCAGTAGATAGTTCTTTCTCCATCATGCGATTTACTGACATCTCAATCTTTGGTAGTTTAGATGCGAATGACTCTGTAAGTATTTTAACATCATCCAATTCAAATCTTTGGTGTTTCACTCTGAATGACTCTGCCGTTGATGTTGGTACTGTAAGTCCATTCTCACACACTAGTCGGTGTAATCCCGCACTCACACTAAGAGTTGACATACCGTTGTGAGAGTTACGGATGATTGCCTCAACCAATGTGTCTCCAACCTTTGGTAATTCTCCGTTACGTAAACGGATCTCGTGTACTCCATATTGTGTCTTACCTGTTTGTCTTGCTGATGCAATTTCCCACCCTTCCCTTTGGAAGTTTTCAAGGATATCCATCGTAGGGACAAATACGTATTGGTTAGATACTGAAGGTGACGCTTGTGTAGCAAATACTGAAGGTGCTTGTGTTTTAAGTTGTTCTAAGTTCATCATATGTTTATCGGTTTAAATGTGATACAAAGATATATAATCTAATCTAAACTTCCAAACATTTTCTTATGTTTTTCTTTACGATAATATTGTTTTTTACTTTTTTGTACGATAGGACGAGTCGCTGCCCACATTTCTTGGATCGTCACTTCTATCTTTGTCAGTTTGTTTTGTGTTGTTGTTTCCATATGCGTCGCAACTTGCTTTAGATGTTTTACAGGACGCTAAGATACAAAATAATATTGTAATCACAAATAATTTTTTCATATAATTAATTTAATAAAAGGTTTGTTACTAATTCTTTAATTCCTTGTTCTTGTAAAACACCCACTTTAGTATCGGTCACTTCTCCACCGTTAAATACTTTAATTGTTGGTATGCTTCTTATACCCAAAGAAGAGACGAATTCTCTATTGTTATCAATATCCATAGTGTACATCTGAACATCAGACGTATTTTCATTTGCCACTTTCTCAAATGTCGGTTTCATCATTAAGCACGGTCCACACCAAGTACCCCAAAACTCAACTATAACTTTTTCTCCATTATTTATTTTTTCCTGTAATTCGTTTCCTGTAATTTCCATTTTAATCTAATTTTAACATATTTTTTATAAAGTCGTGAATTTTATACGTTTGTTTATAATAGTTGTGTTTGAACCCCCTTTTAAGTTCACAATCATAATAACCACTTTCATAAGAACTATCAACCATATATGATTCTTCCTTTTCCTTACTCTTGATGTATTTTTGAACTTCCTCTAATACATTCTTTACCTCATCGTTTTCACTTGAGTTCTTTTTTTCTTCTAACCAAAGATTAAGGTTTTGTCTATAAGTTTTCATGATTATAAATAGTTTTTTATACATCTTTTTAATAAAGGATCCAATTCTTCTTTTAACATAATATAATAATCATTATTAAAATAATCAACTAACTGTCTAAATGTTTTAATATTATTGAATTTATCATCAGTTCTTAAATCAACACTTGAGTATTCAGAGCCATCCACATCGTAATCGGTACCGTCAATATCATAAAAAGTAGTAATATCTACAGGTAATTTTGGTTCAGCATCCCACATTAAAGTTGCGTACCCAATTAATTTATACCCTTCTGATGTATACTTAAAATCAATTGTTCCCGAAAAACGTTCAAATACTATTTCAACACTTGATCCGTCTTCAAAATAACGGTCTTTATTTATTAAAGTACTACCTCCCCTAAAAAGTGTGTAATATAAGTATTGGAATTTATCTGGACATTCACCACTTCCATCCTGTATAACTTCACGGTCATAAAGTAACATTATAACGGCATCTTTATCTAAACCAGTATAAGTCACAATTTCATCAATTGAGAGTTTATCTTCATCATACATAGAGTTAACAAGATTCTTTGTCTTGTTAAAATCTCTGTCACTTTCTTGTAACTGATTAAACTGTTCTTCTGTTATTATTATTTTCATTACCAATTAAAGTTTTTTCTTTTATTAATTGTTTCTCTCATTTCTATTGTAATAAATCTACCTCCAATAAGGTTTCTTACCTCCGCCTGCAGTTCATAAATAAAGTTATCTAAATTGTTATATTCGCGTATTGAATCAACATAACAATTAACTTTTATGTGTATCACATCCATTTTATTTTTTTCAAAATAATCCATAGATGTTACTTTTGATACGTCAACCACTTTAATTTCTTCAATCATATCTACAGGGTCACAAATAAGATTTTGATGTGATCTAATATAATACCCACCTTCACAATTTTCTTTTATCTGATCAAAAGCCATATCAATAAGATCTTGCATGGGCTCCGTATTTGACTCCAACAACATTCTATACTGACTCTCTGTTATTATTATTTTCATTCTTCTATCCAACAATTATTTATGTCAACCATTATTCCTGTTTTTTTAGTCACTTCTTTACGTAAAATATCATAAATTAAGTTTCTTATTTCGCCTTCAACTTCCCACCACAAGTCGTAATCCTCTTCTAAATCTTTTAAATAATGGGTTTCCATATTATCCATCAAAGTGACTTTACCATCACTCTCTACAGGACAATCAACAAGTGTGGTCGTATCTTCTTCATAATCCTCCACCCAATTAATTCTAAATCTAAAATCATATCCTCCACTAAAATTATAATCATTAGTATCAAATGTCCTACCCATTAGTTGGTATGCCTTTTCAATCATTTTATCCCAACCACCAAGTAACTCAATAATCTCACGTTCATCTAAACCAGTATAAGTCATAATTTCATCAATTGAGAGTTCGTCATCATTAAGCATAGTATTAACAATCCTTTTTATCTTATCACTTTCTTGTAATATTCTATACTGACTCTCTGTTATTATTATTTTCATTATACAAGCATTTCAAGATGATAAGGTATTCCATACCTTTCCATTATGGGATCCAAAAAACTTTGTATCTCGTCTTTTAAAAAATATTCAAAATCTTGTGTATCATATTCCAATTCAGCGTACTGATCTCCAATATCCATATTCGGTTTCATAACCATCTCGTCACTGTTATAATTATAAACATACCCATCAACAGTCCCATTTAACAAAACACAACTAATATCAACCTCACCTTTCCATCTTCCATCGTCGTATGATTCTATATCATCAACCATAAATGTTAGTTTTAGATTTTGGTTACCCTCAAAACTTAATTCTTTATATAATATTTCTTTTTTTAATTTTTCAACCAACTTCTCATGCCCTCCGTTATAGTCATACCAAATAGGTCGTATTGTTCGGTTATCCTCTTCACTACCTTTTTTTACTCCACTCATTTGGTAAACAATATCGTCAAGTGTTGGTTCTTCTCCTCGTTTTTTCTCACTATCCCAAAACTTATATAAAAATTCCTTAAACGTTTTCACATTTAGTTCATTGTATTGGTCTTCTGTTAATATTATTTTCATTGACATATAACTTTTTCTTTTTCATTATTCGTTACAGGTTTAACGACTACATCTAATTCGTCTTCTTTTTTAAATCTAAAGGTTTTTATTTCATTAATCCTTGGCATTATTCTAAACCTTATTGATAGTCGTTTTTCATCACATCCCCTTTGTCCTTTATTAGACCAATATAGATCTATATATTCAATAGGTACTATGGTGTTATACTCATAAATTATCCCACCAATTTGTGATTTTACTTTATCTAAATAATCTTTAGCTTCCTTACTATTTACTAACCATTCATATACTCTTTGGATTAGTTCGTTATAGATATCAACATACTCTCCCTTAAATTTAGCTTTATCACTTTGTTTAAATATTGAGAAGAACTCAGATAAATAACTATCTATGAATGGGTCCATTTTTTTAACCTCAAAGAATGTTCCTGATGGGAATATTACTTCATCGTCAAATACTAAATCTTTTTTAGTGACAAGATCTGACTTTAAATAATAAATTCCTTGTGTTAATGATTTTTGAATACACTGTATCATTTTCTCAAAAACAAGATCAAGTGTTCTTTCTTTAGATTTCACCTTTGTTAGTATCGTGAATAACGTCTCCTTAATATCATCATCACAACTATATCTTAAACTTAGGAATGTCGCATGTTTATCAAAATGGTCACCAACAAAACTCTCCTCATATTTTTGGTGTTCTAATGTTCTTGCCATTTTTAACAAATCTTCTAAGTCCGCCGGTATTTCTTCGGAGTTTCTTTGTTTGTTTAATACTTTTTTTGTTTTTGTTTTATCAAACGTATCGTCTTCAATAAAGTCAGCAATTAATTTTAAATAAGTTGAAGTTCTACCCTCATCTTGGAGTGCTAACTCAACAATACGTGGAAACATTCCAACGTTTTTAAACCTAAAATAATCATCTAACACCTCTATTGATACATCTAAATCAACTTTATCATCCCCTATTAAATCATCTCTCATTTTATATAAACGACAAAATGGGCTATCGGGTTTTTGAGTTACACATAATTTATGAATTATGCTTTCATATTTTTGCACCATTTCATTAAGTTGTTGATATTGATCTTCAGTTAAAATAATATTTAATTTTGATTCTTTTAATTTTTCTTTTTTTGATTTTCCTTTATGTGGTATATCCTGTTGTTTTGGTACAATATCTACTCCAATTTTTTTACCAAATATAACTAAAAACGGAATAATTGGTATTGGTAAAGGTATCATAGCGATTATTGTTAATATTAATCCCCTTACTACGTCGGCAGATTGACCTTTTATAAATTCTCTATCTTCATCATTAAGATCAAACTCCCTAGTTTTAGTATACGACTTAACAGCGTGTGTTAATATTCTAACCAACGCGCCCGTCTCTTTTACTTCAGAACTTGCCCTGTCTTTAATATCTTTCATTTTAGATAAGACTTTTTTTACGATTCCTTCCTCGCTCTTATCTTCAATCATTAAATCTTTTTTCTTAAACTCCATATTAATAAATACCAATATAAACAAAAAAGTCAGGAGTTAATCCTGACCTTTATCGTATATAGTAGATGGGTTTAGATTAACCCGTAAAGTGCTGCCTTATCACCCATCAATTCTATTGCCTTGGCAACCGCCTCGTCTTTAGTTTTTAAATTGACTGTGGTTAATTTTTTACCGTGTAAAATATTATAAACCGTCGATTTAACATCCGCTTTAACAAAATTATGTTTAGTTTCTTTTTTAGGTTTTAGACTATCTTTAGCGTAGATATCCAAATAACCAACTTTACAAATGTAACGTCCTTTGTTTCCTGTTTTTGTTCCCATAATTTTTGTTTATTTTTTAATGATTTATAATAGTACAAATATATATATTCTTTTTTAAATAATCAAATAATTGTTATACCTTCTAATGATCTTTTATTAAAATAAAAATTATAAGATGGATGCATTGATCTATGGCTGTAAAGACCCATCATCTCAAAAATATCAAGTAGTTCCATTGAGAATCTATACCTCATCTCACTTGGTAAATTATTATAAGTTCCGTCCTCACTGTCAACATCAATGTATAATTCTAATCGTCTAAACCCATACTCACTTTGATATGGGTGATACCCATATAGTTTAAAATCTAAAGGTATTTTATCACCCATCGTATCAGAAACTGATGATAATATTTTTAATGCTTTTTTTATTTCTTCAAGGTTATATCCATACAACACAGTTGATTCTTTTAGTGATTTCTTTTTACCTTGGCAATGAGCCCTTTGACTAAAACCTTTTGGATTATTACAGTTAATACTTTTTTTATATTTTTCTGACCACTTTTCGGTGACTTCTTCTTTTTTATAGTTTTTCCAAAAGTTTTCTAACTCATCATAATTATGTGTTTTCTTATTTGAATCGTAACCACACATATGACAAAGGTATGGGTGTTTGTCTTTTGTTTCAATTTCCCAACTGTGTTCGCATTTCTCACAATTAAACTTTTTTGATGTGTTCTCTCTTATTGTTTTTAATTGGTCTTTTGTGATTACTATTTTCATCCTACATAATCTGTAAATATTTCATTTATGTTTTTCTTAACGTCTGTCCAATCCGCATAATCAGGTATTCTAAATGATAACCATTCTTTTTGACCAGCATCCATCATTCCTTCAATAAATCCACAATAACTTTCAGCATACCCTAAATATTGTTGGCCGTATTGAGGTGTTGAGTTATTAGATAAAAAGTCATAAATATCTTGGTAAAAATCATTAATTTTAATGTATTCGTGTGTTACTTTTTTTCCAGAATGAGTTTCTTTAATCTGGTATTCCCAAGATTGTGGATCAAAATATTGTTTTAATTCATTATATACGAGATTGTAAATTTCGCTTTCATACGCACCATTATACGCATTATTATGAATAGAATACAACTCACTTTTTAAATCAGATAAATCACCATCAAGAAGTTCATTCATAGCGTCTCGATCACTTATAAGACCCATAACATCATTTTCCGTTATTCTGAAATACCCTTCTCTATTTTGAGTTTCTGCCAATTCATCAAAAAAATCAGATTGGTAATCCTCAACATTTAGATCTTGGTTTCCAATATTTTTTAATAGGTATTGAGCTAAATGGTTAACATTACTTTTATCTAACTCATCAATTACGTCATTATATACATCATATGTTGTCTCCGAAAATGCTTCCCAATTATCTTCTTCACCTAAAACATTTTTTGCAACATCATACGGTGAAGTATCTCTACCATATTTTTTAAATAAATCGGCTAATTCTGTTCTGTCTTTAACATACAAATAATACCCATCGTTCATCGGATAAACATCCATTATTAATTGATCGGTAATATATTTTAGAGTTTCTGTTGGGTTTTTTTCTAAATTGGATAATAGAAGTAGGTTTTTATACTCTTCATCAATGTTGTCGTAATCAATTTCACTATCTAAACCGTATTTACCTAAATAATCTAAGAATGTATTAAGGTCATCACCAAAATACGCCCTTATATCGTCCCATCCACCGTTATTAAATTCATCCAATAAGTCTCTAGCCGTTTCGTTTGCCATTTTTAAAATTTAATTGGTGGTTCCTCAAACTGAACCGTGTTTTTATCTAAAATTACGTATTTATTCTTCGTGTTTCTAAATATAAATACATCGTCTTTATCTTTGGAAGCAAAAACAAAATAATCAACAGGTTTTTTATCTAATCCTGAAATGTTATAACTTTTTACTTTATACCCGTTTTTAGTTTTTACAAAAAACGTAAGTGGTTTAACTTGGAATTTACCTTCTTTTCCTGTTTTTTCATTAACCATAACGAAATCCACACCTTCCCTATCCGTTTTTGATCCTGGAACCGATCTCCCTTTAAGTGACCAACCATCTAAATTTTTTAACACTTCAGTAAGGTAGTCATACGCCTTTCTCTCGTTTAACTCACCACTATATAGTGATTCTATATTTTTTTCAATCAATTGGTTAAGTATCGGACCATCTTTAAATAGTTTATTACGGTTTTTTGACATCCACGTAATAAAGTCTTCCATTATGTTAGTATTGTTTATTACGTTTCCTGTTTCCGTCTCATAAAGACCAACGATTGTTTCCCTAACTTTTGGATTTGTATCAAAGTAGTTTAGTATTGACCAATCCCCACCTTGCGGATCATAATCGGTTAAACCTTTTTTCTGTAACAATTCATAGACGGTATGTACGTTAACAACACCTCCACCACCTCCAGGTCCTCGACTGTTATCTTTATCCCAATTTGATTTATATAAGTCTCTTAAAATAAAATATACCTTTTCTTTAAATTTTTTTGTAAACACGCTATCGTTTATACTAACGGGATCACTCTCATCGACAAATAAAGAAAGTTGTTCGTCGTTTTCAACCAACATCAATTCTTTAATTCTTTCTATATTTTCTTGTAATTTAATCTGTGCCATATTTTAAACAAATTCTATAGTTTCTATATGAACGTCATCCGTATCACCATAATAACCATTATGGGTAAGATATACCATTTTTTCATCAAAATTAATAACGATACTTCCATCGGCACCTTCGTTATTTTCCCAACCCGAATAATAAACATCTATAATTTCGTAACCTAAATGTATTATCTCATCTGGATAACCATAACTAATAATTTGTCCATCGTCTCCACCGCCATTATACACCATTTCAACCTCATTCCCTAACTCAGATTTATATTTATTAATAAATTCATCGTATTGTAATTTTTTTAACTCCTGATAAGGTCGTCCCCATTGTGGTTGTGGGGCATTTATTAAATCATTAAACGTTAACATATGTTCCTCATTATTAGACAAGGTTAAATTAACACCTAAATTAAATGTTAGGTTTTTATTCTCTGGATTATACTTAACAATCATATACCCATCACCACCACATTCATCACAATCAAAATAACTAGTTATATCATCTATATTATCTTCAATAAATTTAGAAACGATAGTATCTAAAAAAACCATTCCAGGATCATCGTTATTTGGCATGTCTTTTTCACGACCTCTATTAAATTGACCTGAAGGTATTGGTCCGTATAACTCTTCAATGTCAAAATATTCATTTCCAAGACCCAACTCCCATTGAATCCCGTCACTACCAAAAATAGCATCTAAATAAAGACTAAACTTATTAAAATATTTTCTTTGATCTTCTGTTAGTTCGTATTTTCTCATAGTTTTACTTCTGCCAATGTTTTATCCACACTCCCTGTTGAGTATTCAATGTGGTTCATATAAATAGTATCTTCCTTAAAATTGAAATCCATAGACCCTTTACCTCCCTCTTCATAGTAATATCCACTCTCATATTCATTAATCATATCCCAACCCAAATTAGCCAAAACCTCTGGTATTTTATTAATTCCGACGTTACTTTCACAAACATCATCAAAACGACTTTCCCCATTATCACCTTCATAGTATATGGTAAAAACTGCCCCTTGTTTATCCCAATCATTCAATTGATCAACCATTCTATCTTGTAGATTATTCACATTAACCAATTCTGAAATAGACGACTCGTAGTTTCTATCTTCGGTATCATATATATCGTATGATATCTCAATATCTAATTTCTTACTATATGGATAGATATTAAAATGAAACCACCCCTGATTTGTTATTTCTTTAGTGGTGTCATCAGATATTTCATCAAATAAAAAATCAACAGTTATGTATTTTTGAATAATATTTTTAACCAAATCCTTTATTGGTTCATCCATTTCCTGAGCAAATCCTCCACCATAAACGAAAAGATTACTCTGCCAATATATATCATCATCCAAATTAAAGTCACACTGGTATGACCAAATAGTCGCATCGGAATACGCCTGTAATAGTAAACAAAATCTGTTAAAGGCCGATCTTAAATTACCTGATAGTTCTGATTGTATAATTTTTTCTAATTGATTCATAATAATAAATATATCAATCCTCAAACTCTAACTTCTGAGTTCTTGTTGCCCATAGAGGTCTTTGCTTATTTTCCACAATTAGGAACCATTCTCTTGCCGTTGGTATGTATCCATCACAATCTTCTTTTACGTGTTGTTCCCCAACGTATCTAGTATAAACCGTTTTACCGTCACTATTTTTAAATTCGGGACCGAACCTTTGTTCCATCTCAAAAATCCCTTCTGAGTGGTGTCTCCACATTCTGTGAAAGGAATGTCCGTACCAACTCTTGGTTTCGTCAAAATAATTATGTATATGAATATAATCTTCCCATTTTCCTCCGAATTTTTTTGCCGAGCTTTTTGCATGAAGTATAGGGTGTGCCATAATATTTTTGATTTAATAATAAGATTTTTTATTCAGAAGGTAAATTATTATATTCCTCTTCACCATAAAAATTAAAATAAAATGACAAAGGAAAATCGTTACCTATCGTGTTATATAAATCTTTTTCAACCTTTAAAAGATACCATTCATCTTGATAATAATCGGCTTCTTCCCAAATATAGTATCTACTATCTCCATCAACAATAATATCGGTAATGATAACATCAAAACTCACTATTGCCTTTAACCCTTCACCTAACACTTGGTTTAACTTTAAATAATACCTTATTTCCCATTCTTCAATATACCCATCACCACCCCTCATGTCGTCCCAAAAAGCAATCTCATCTTCAAATTTTGTTGAGTATTCGTGACCTTCGTATAGTCTTTTTAATGTATTTATTAATTTTGTGTCGGTGTTTATCATTTTCTTGGCATTATGAAATTTAAAAATGCTCTTACAGTTTTAACTAACCTTTGTCTGTTAGTATCTAAAATACCAGGATTATATTCACCTATATCTACAATGTCGTTTTCTTCTATCATCTCTAACATTTTCCTTTCCATATCCTTTCTACTACTGAACGTGTTAAATCCATAACCGGGTAAATCGCTAAAGGATATTTCAATAACAGTAAATGCGTACTCGTCTCCGTAACCTATTTGTCTTTCTTTTTTTTCAACACGTCTTAATAAAAAGTTCATAAGTTTTCTATCTATTTCTGAATGTTGATCAGAGATATTGGTTTTTTCATCTTCTGTAATTAAAAATCTTTTCATATCTATAAATATATACTAACCCAATAATGGAAATTGTTCAATAACCTCGTTTAACAAAAAATCAACTTTAATGTTTTCCTCTAATAGTAATTTAAAAAATTCTTTTGATTTTTTTTCCGTTATCAATTCAAAAAAGAATTTTGATAGTTCAGATTGGTATTCTTTGTGGTGATATTGAATACCTGTAAATTCCTCAACAATCCCCCAACATAACGTGATCTTAACTTTCCCAACCCTACCAATATCAATATACGTATTTTTATTGTGGAGTCGGTCTAATTGGTCGTGAAGCGTTATTTGTTTTTGTTTTGGGTTATAACTAACAACATAAAACTCCTTTATAAACTCTTTAATTGGATTTGTAATTCCCATACAAATAAATACATTACATTTCTGTAACGACTTTTATTTCACCGTTTTCGTACGTTACAGTTAATGGTCCTTCCCTTTCACTTAATAATGATAATATTTCATTTTCTAAAATAAGTTCTTCACCCATCATTACCACTTTATGTCTTTTGGTCATTGATGTTTTTGGTTTTTGAAATAAATTAATTTGATCATCATTTTGACATTCAACGAATGTCGGATATAATTCTCCAACGGTAACAATCGCTTTGTCACCAACTTTAACATCCTCATCTATTGTTAGATATGGTTCATTTTGTATTACAAATATCTTAAACGTTTGTTCCATTTTTTATTTTTTGAAGTTTAATAATGTTTCAACCTCTTGGTTTTTGGTTTCAGTTATTGGTCCCCACTCTCCTTTATATGTTATACCTCTTACAGGTTTATTATCAATCCACACATATTCCTCATCTTCAGAACACCTTGGTTTATCAGTAATAAGGTCGTGAAACTTAAAGTCGTGTTTCCATAACCAAATAAGTGTGGTTCCCTTATCTTTATATTCCCTTGCAGTAAAGAAAACAATTTTATTTCCTTCATCATAAAGGGTGTTAATTTGTTCTCTTGATCCTTCGTATGGTTTTGCGTCTTTATATAGGTGACTATCTTCATTTTTAATGTCGTCACATACAGTTCCATCAATATCTATTAAATAAACTCTTTTTTTCATAACCTCAAATCGTTTTTAGCATTCATAGATATAATATAATCCATTAAATTACGAACTAAAGAATCTGCATCAACTTTTTCGTAAAGTTCTGGATATCTATCTTGAAGTAATTTATTTTCCTCATGCTCTCTACAACTTGTAAGAATGTCAGACAACATTGATTTTAATATGTGTTCTTTATCATAGTTGTCTTCAATTTTTTTTTCAAAGATTTCACCTTCAAGTTCCTGAATATATGTAACAAGTTCTTTAACCTCCGGATTGTCAAGAAGTCCTGGATTTCTACAAAATAATTGTTTTATGTTTATCATAAAAACAAAGATACAAAAAAATAATGAAATAAAAAACCCCACCTGTTATAGATGGGGTTAAGTAATTTATATTATTTAACTAAATCTTTGAATTGGTCTAAATATACTGTTCTATCGGCATCCACATTTATTAATTTTGTTGTTGGTGTCATATAAGAATCTTTAACTTTAATATAATACACTCCGTCTCCATCAACACCAAGTTCATTTAAAAAATTATTAATATATTCATCATCCAAACCGTTACTTTTTAATAAACCAATCAATCCATCTTTTGTTAATTCTGTTGTTGGATCACCAATTTCAATACTTGGTTTTTGATTTGTTGCTTCATACTTTTCTAAATATTGTTTCAAAACTTCTTTTGGGT